>Ga0209017_10000175_pt1 | contig 64900 bp, 48 predicted proteins | sample YNPBryunderm2012_FD_185812 | JGI IMG/M metagenome (GOLD analysis project Ga0209017, IMG submission 185812) | Anoxygenic and chlorotrophic microbial mat microbial communities from Yellowstone National Park, USA - YNP Bryant MS undermat 2012... ... | reverse complement strand
AATGGGGTCCTAGATGGTCCCACGAGACGTTCGCACCCATCCTCTCCCAGTGAATGATGCAGGACAGCCAAGGATTTCTTCAAGTCGGATGGAGAATTTCGCTCTCGAGCAGACGCCGAAGAACCTTGTAGTCCGTCTTACCCGTGGCCAGAACAGGGAGCTTATCCACTTGCCGGACTTCGTCCAGGCGATACAGGCCACGGAACCCTTCCTCTTGTAGGATCGCATTGGCCTCGCGTAAGGATAAAGGCTCGGTGGTGAATAGGACGATCCGACGTCCCTCAGGAGTCTCGATCCCTTCAACTGCGACGCGAGGGCCTTCCGGCGTGGGTGGATACCTTTTGCTGAACGGCTCTTCCAAAGCCGGCAGGGAAATCATTTCTCCACCGGCTTTGAGGAATCGTTTCAAGCGTCCGTGGAAGATCAGGTAGCCATCGGCCGTTAGTTCCACCAGATCACCCGTGTTGTACCATCGTTGACCGTCGAGATGGAGGAAGGGTGAAGTTGTATCTTCTCCCAGATATCCCGAGAAGACATTCGGACCGGCGACTAAGAGCAGACCACGATGCTGGAAGGGAAGGAGTTGGTGAGTCTCTGGATCGACGATCCGCACGGCGACGCCTGGTAGAGGTTCGCCTATCGTGCCCGGTCGGACTCGGCCCGGACGGTTGACACTCACCACGGGAGAGCACTCGGTAACACCGTACCCTTCCAGCAGCTGGGCATGTGGTGCCAACTGCCGCACACGCTCGAACAGGTGCAGGGGACATTTCTCCGCCCCCACGATGATGATCCTCAGGGACTCCAAGTCGCCAGGAGCAGCCCGATCCAGCAGAAAACTGAGGAAGGTGGGTGTAGTGGCAATGATCGACGGGCGGTAAAGGGCGATTTTACGCACTAATCCGGCGGCATCCGTGGGGTCCGGGTGGTGCACAATCCGCACGGCTACGAACAGAGGCAGCAAACCTGTGATGGTGAAACCGAAACTGTGGAACATGGGCAGAAAGCCCAAAGCACTATGTCGACGATCTAGCTGAAGGGCTTCGAGACAGGCCCGTTGGTCCGCGAGAATATTCCGATGCGTGAGCGGAACAGCTTTCGGGGCCCTTTCACTACCACTGGTGAAGAGAATGACGGCGGTCTGCTCCGGTTGCGTGGCGTGGGAGGGCAGATGGTGCCTCAGCCGGCGAAGATACCACCGTGGTAACCAGCGGATGGCCAACAACCGCCCCCACAGTTCGTAACGACTGATAGCGGTTCGAATATCCTCCAGATGGAGCCACTGTATGCCCGAAATTTCGAGGGACACACGCTCGAGAAACAACCGGGAGGTGACCACGTGTCGCAGCCCTGTCAGTCGTATAGCGTGTTGCAGCGTGGCTGGGCCTGTGGTCCAATTGAGCATTACGGGTACTTTTCCCGCCAGGTACAGGCCAAGAATCGCCAGATCACAACCGACCGAGGCGGGCAGAAGTAACCCTACCCGTAAGTCGCGTAACGCGCGGAAGCGTGCTGCCAGGGCACTCGCGCCCACCAGAAGCCTCTCGTAGGTCAGCACACCGGCTCGATCGTCGGCTACGATCACTTCGCGACGCCTCAGGAACGCCTGATGCAGGAAGGCCTCGGCAATCGTCTCGCCCTGGATCGACAGCCTGATATCATCCGAAGATGACGCAAACCACTCGGGCGGCGCGGGGGACGGAGGTGGTTGCTCCTGCAACCCTTGGGCAAGCGCCCACAGTTCCCCGAGAGTGGTGGGCAGACGGGTGCTGCTGTGTCCTGATAATTCTTCCACTTTCAATGTGATTTCCGTGACTTCGAGGCTGTCGATGCCCAGTTCCAGGAAGGTGGTGTTCGCTTGATTTTCCTGCTCGGTCAAGGGACGCTTGAGTTTTTCCTCAACCAATTGAGCGACCAGTGTTCGCGTTTGGGGACTAATAGCTTGCCAGTCGAAGGAAGGTGAGCTTGTGGGTGGAGGGAAGATACGCGTCCGTGGTCCGAACAGGAAGTGATAGGGGACATAGGTCGGTTCTTCGCGAGGCACATCAGCGTTATACCAGGCCTGCAACCAGGGGTTGAAACGTTCACGGGTCGGTTCGGGGCGCTCCTGGGGCATGAAGGCTTGCAGGGTAATGGTCACCGGTCGCCGCGGGGTTAGGATCAGCAGATTGGCAAGCCAGAGCAAGAAAGCCTTTACAATGGCGGGGAAGAGCCGGGGCGGACCATTGGCCCAACTGAACATGCTCCCCCAGAGCCCGCGCGTACGCACCAGCACAACGGTCACATGGGGGACTGCAGCGAGTACATCAGCAGCCAAACGGGCACCGCCGATCCATTCCCGGCCATCCCGTGATAAGCGGCCACTGGGCCAGAGAATAACGTTTTCCCCTTTTTGTAACGCCGCAATGATTTCCGCTTTGGCAGCTTCAATCTTCTCCCGGTCGGCTTGAGTGGGCCTTTGAAAATCGGGAATGACGATCCCGCGAAATATCCAGCGAAAAGGAGCTAGCAAAGGGTTGCGGAAAATAGAATCCAACAGCACTGGTCGCATGCGAAAGATGGGCCAGAGATGGGCGAACAGATTGGGAGGATCGGCATAAGCCGGATGGTTCGGCAGAATCAGATAGGGTCCCGGTTTGCGCAGGACCTCATCCCATCCCACAAGACGGACCCGATAGCGGCAGGGCAGGAGCCATCGTAACATCAACCAGAACATCCATTGGAGCGAGCGGCGCAGCCAACGCTGGAACATGGGATCAACTCCCTGGAGAGATAAATTGTTGGCAGAATAAGGCACCCTTACTCGCCTGGCCAGCCGATGAGTTGATCCGTCTCGGCTCGCAGGGTGGAGAGCAAAGGGACGGTGGGAGGTGGAGGGACTCCTGTTTCTTCGTTTCCAGAGAATCCAAGGACAGCTGCTGCCGTCCGCAGGGAAGATGCTCTACACCGTGTAGCTGCCGCTGGTGGTGGTGCCGCCTGTGCCCGTCCAGTTGGTGTGGAAAAATTGCCCGCGGGGTTTGTCAATCCGCTCGTAAGTATGAGCACCGAAGTAATCTCGTTGAGCTTGAAGCAGGTTGGCTGGCAACCAGGCGCTACGGTAGCCGTCGTAATAGGCCAGTGCGCTCGCCATAGCAGGTACGGGAATCCCCTCTTGCACTGCCCGGCTGACCACGCGTCGCCAACCATGCTGAGCACGGCCTAATTCCCCTGCAAAGTATGGGTCTAGTAGCAGATTCACCAGCTGGGGATTCCGGTCGAAGGCCTCTTTGATCTTACCCAGAAAAACGCTGCGGATGATGCACCCACCCCGCCACAGCAGAGCGATGCCACCGTAATTGAGCTCCCAGCCACTGGCCTGAGCCTGTGCCTTCATCAAGGCAAAGCCCTGGGCGTAACTGATGATCTTGCTGGCGTACAGGGCCAGTTCTATGTCCGCTATCCACTCCTCCCGTTCACTCAGCCGCGACGGCGATGGTCCCGCCAACCTCTGACTGGCCTCAACGCGCTGTTCTTTCAGGGCGGACAAGCAGCGGGCAAACACCGCCTCTGCAATCAAGGTCAAAGGAACACTGTTTTCTGTTGCCGCATCCACCGTCCATTTGCCGGTACCCTTCTGACCCGCGGCATCCAGGATCACTTCCACGAGTGGTTTTCCGGTCTCCGCATCCAGCTGCCGGAAGATGTCGGCTGTGATCTCGATGAGGTAACTGTCCAGGACACCGCGATTCCAGCGATAATAAACCTGGTGCAACTCGGACGCCGATAGCCCCAATAATTCCTTGAGCAGGTGATACGATTCACCAATCAGTTGCATATCACCATACTCGATGCCGTTATGGACCATTTTGACGAAATGTCCTGCTCCGCCTGGACCCACCCAATCGCAGCAAGGTACCTCCCGGCCGTCCGTGTCGCGCACTTTGGCGGCGATGGCCTGAAAAATCGGTTGGACTTCTGGCCAGGCGGTAACGTCTCCTCCCGGCATGATACTTGGGCCTCGCAACGCCCCTTCTTCCCCGCCAGACACACCGGTGCCGATATACCGGATCCCCTTACTCGCTAATGCTTGTAACCGTCGTTCGGTATCCCGGAAGTGGGTATTGCCCCCGTCGATCAGGATGTCTCCCGCTTCCAGATACGGTGCGATCGCCGCGATCGTATCATCGACGGCCTGACCGGCTTTTACCAGCATCATCACCTTACGGGGTCGCTTCAAAGCGGCTGCCAGTTCCTGGGGGGAGTGCGTTCCAATGATCCGCTTCCCTTGGCCTCGCCCGGAGAGGAACTCATCTACCTTACTGGTCGTGCGATTGTACACCGCCACCGTATAACCCCTCGACTCGATGTTGAGCACCAGATTCTCGCCCATCACGGCCAGACCGATCAAACCGATGTCCGCCAGACCCGTGTTTGTCGAACTTGCCATAGTTATAGATCCCCCTCGGAAATCGAATGGAACTGCCACCCCTTTGTACCGAGCCGTGGTGACTCCTCTCAAGGATTGGCATTTTAGAAACCCCCGACCTACTCAGCGAGTGGCGCGTCAGGCTGAGCCCAGTGGTTTGCTCAGACCCTGGATGCGTTTGTTCCCGAGGGGTGGGTTGAGAGCGGAGAGTGCGGGAGATGTCGGACTCATTCGGTCGGCGGAACTGCCCCCAAACCAGGGCCGGTCAGGATACCAGTATTCATGACACCATTACGGATGGTGAAAACACCAGGGAAGCGCTCCTCCCAGGTCTGATTAGCCGCCGGGACATACTGTCGGCTGTTCGCCTCGATAGCGGCCACACCGGGGATGTGAGCGGCTAAACCGGCCGATTGGATCAGCGATGCACCGGGACACGTTAGATCCTGCACACAGCGGAATAAGCCGTACTTCTGAGCTGCCGCTGCCAGCAACAGTGTGGAAGATTGACCTTTGCAGGCTTTGAACGCCACACCGGTGTATCCCATCTCCCGTGCCAGGTGCAGCGACTCGATGTCCGTTAGCGATTCATCGATCACGATCGGCTTGAGCCGAGCCGCAGCATGCATTTTGTTTTCCGGATGGGCCTTCAGGTCGCGGGAGGTCGGTTGTTCGATGTACTGGATCCGCTCATATGCGGCTGGCGAACGTTCCTGAATACGCCGTAAAAACTCCAGCAAATACTCCACCGTCTGACATCGTTCATTGAAATCCAGCGAATAGTACCAGCGTTCGACACCTCGTCGGTTTTGCACCTCCTCTGCCACGGCATGGACCGCTAGGACTCGTTCCACATCCCAATCGAACTGGTCGCCATTGAGCTTGATTTTCAAGTGTGTCAATCCATCCCGTTCGATCCATTCGCCCAAATGTTCCGGCAACCCGTCTCCCACCGGTTGGCGGACCTCTGCCGGAGTCAAGGGGTCCAACGCCCCCACCAGATGATACAAAGGCATCACCGGCTTAGGTGACACCTCGATGTACTGCTCCAACCATTCCCCCGTGAATTCGTCCCCCAGATAATGACCCAGGTCATTGTGAAGAAACTCGCGACTGTAGGTCTGATAGCAGTTTCGACCATGCAGCTTGCCATACGCGTCGTGTACAGCAGCATCGAAAGCTGACGCCACCACCAACGTGGCCAGCTTGGGCACTGGTTCGCTCAGACGGGCCAAGCGAACATAATCCTCCGCGGGTAGATAGAAACGCGGCTCCAGTTCCTCGAAGATGTCAATAGGATGTCCCGACAACCCCGACATCCGAAACAGTCCCATGAGTCGCTCGGCGATGTACTTCATTCCGGCCAGTGTCTGCTCATAGGTCAACTGTCGGCTGGGCCAGGCCCAGATGTTCCCCAGGGGCATCGAACCGAATCCAACCGCCCGCCGGCCGGTCCCCCCTTCGACGGTCATGGTCACGTTCAATAAGGTGACCTTGTCCAGTGTCATACCTCCGAATTTGATCGGGGTGCGATAGGTATAATCCTCATATCCGATGGCCACGTCGCGGATCGTGATGTCGGTAGGCCGCATGGTACAACCTCAGCTTCAGGTGCCGGCAACTCCCACACTTTCAGGTGCTGGCCGATCCCCCAAAGGCACGTTATCCGTATGTTCCCAGTATGACCACTTTCGCGCTCAACACCAGGGATCATTTCGCATGACTCTCCCAGATTGGCAACTACCCCCCGGTGTGGATCGAGGTCTGTGGGATTATCTCCATGCCGAGGATATGGTCCAAAACTACCACGAGCAAGTGCTGGACTCCCCGTTGGCCCGCGTGGACCTGGCCTTCTGCGAACGGCATTTCCGCCGACCCGGCCGATTACTGGATTTAGGCTGCGGAACGGGACGGCTGTGCTTGCACTTCGCCAGTAAAGGTTACCATTGCCTGGGTGTCGATTTGTCCCCGAAAATGCTGGAGGTGGCCCGCCAATCGACCCCTCCCGCGTTGACTAATCACCTGCAATGGTTGCACGCCAACATTGCCGAACCGTTGCCCCTCGCTGAGGGTTCCTTCGATTATATCGCCTGCCTCTACAGCACCCTGGGCATGATTTGCGGACGGACCCACCGGGCTGCGGTTCTCGCGAATATCCGCCGCCTGCTCCATCCGGCTGGCTGTGCCGTCCTCCATGTCCATCATCGTTTCTTCCGAGGCTTGGGGTACAGAGAGCTGTGCCGGCAATGGTGGTTGACTCAGCTTCGACATCCCCAAGCCGGTGACATTACCCGACCACAAGCCTATGCCGGAGCACCTCTGACACTCCATCACTTCACCCGCTCGGAATTATTGCAGCAGGTCCGTCAGCATCGCCTATCCATCAGCGAATGGTACGCTCTGGATGAACAGGGTCAACCCGCCCGAGGACTCAAAATCTATGGTTGGCTCCTCGCCCTCCGCCATCTCCCCGCATCGGGATAGATGCTCCCCCCTCATGGCTAAAACTTTGCGTCGAGGAAGTATTCAATATACGCTCGGTCCATCCAGCCATTCCGCTCGGTTCATCCAGCAGTGTCGAAATCCGCCCGTTTCCTCTACACCAAGGCAATTACTCCCACATACTATGCTCCGCGTCGTCCCAACGGACCCAGCAAGCGTTGGCACAAGGAGCGGATGTCAACCGCCTTATACGAGCTTTGCGAAAAATCAGGAAAAATTTTTTGACTTCTCGAAGTTTATGGTACATATTATCAGTAATGGGTGGTGATTCTAAAACGCTGTACTAAGCATAAGTCATGCGATGCCGGAATACCAGTCAGGAGGTTAGCAATGATGCTCCTATACAAAGCGGGCATGGCAACGGCGACATATAATGCGGAGTTGCTGCACTCCAGTCCCTAACGGTTTTGCGCGACTCTGGGCTTGAGGAAGTGTTAGCGAGTCTGCACTTGGGGGGAATGGGCATACCTGGGCTTGAGAGCAGGCCATATAGAAGAGCAAGCCACGTAGAATTGGGTTTTCATCAGGGGACTGGCAGCAGTCTGAGAAGTATGCCGACGGACAGTTCGTGAACGGTATCGATGCGGCCCAGAACCAAATTTGGCAGGAAACAGGCGAAAATGGATGTCCACCAACTTTGAGAACATCGTTGGGCATCGGGCTTCGCGTGAAGCAACACATTGATGGAAGGAGCTTGAGGGGTGTGTGGCTGGTCAAGCCGATGAGCGTTTGCTAGAGTAACCGTTCCTGAAAGAGTGTGAGAGAATCCGGTGAGGTGAATGAGCCATGTATGCCATAGTGGAAGATGGGTCGCGGCAGCATCGGGTGGAGGCCGGCAGCATTGTGCGCTTGGATGAGCGTCCTGCGGAGGTGGGACAACGCCTGGAGTTGACTCGTGTGTTGCTGTTGCGTGATGAGACAGGACCTGTTGTGGGACAGCCATTAGTAAATGGCGCCAAGGTAATCGTGGAAGTACTGGGTAAAGATCGGGTAAAGACGGTGACCCAGAAGTTCCGCCGCCGTAAAGCCTCGAAACGACTCAAAGGCCATACGCAACGGTATGTGCGGGTCAAAGTGGTGGAAATTGTCAAGCCTGGTAATGAACCAGCGACTTCCTCATGAAGTTGAATCGTGTTGTGTTGCCACAGGTTCCATCCCTGATCACCGGGAGCTGCTATAGCCTTTAGAGTCACGCATGTCCGGGTGAAGGGCTGGGATCAATAGAACTGCCAAGGGGGAAGTGACGCCAAAGAGGGTAGCACTCCGGTTGGGGGGCGAACGGTGTCCGTGTCGGATGAGGCAGACAGGGGCGATCAGGTTTCTCGGCAAGTTCCGGTCGAGCGACCGGTGGAGAATGCTCCGTATGTCACCATCCGTCACGGTGGTCTGACAGTGCAGGGATGGTCGCGTGCGGCCGTGCAGAGTTACTGGCGGGTGTGTGAGCTGAACATTGGCTTAGATTGTGGTGCTCAACCGTGGGATTTCATGGGCACACCCACCTGGTTTTTGACACATACCCACCTGGACCACATGGCGGCGTTGCCGGTGTATGTAGCTCGGCGACGGATGATGAAGATGGAGCCGCCGCGCGTGTACGTGCCGCTGGAATTGTTTGACGATATCCGTCGGCTGCTGGCGATCATGCAACGGTTGGATCGTGGCCGACAACTTGTCGAATTGCAGGGCGTGCAGGCTGGTGACGTCATCGAGTTGAGCCGCAACCATATCGTGACCGTCCATGCGATGCAGCATACAGTCCCCAGTCGCGGCTACATCGTCTGGGAACGACGTCGGAAACTCAAGGAAGAATACAGCGGCCTCAGTGGGGAACAGATTCGGGATTTGCGTTACAGCGGTGTGGAAGTAACCCGAGAGGTTCGCATCCCGTTGGTTGCCTATACTGGGGATACCGCCCCCGGCGGCCTGGACGCGAATCCGGAGTTCTATGAAGCGAAAATCCTGATCACCGAATTGAGCTTCTTGCGTGCGGGTCACCGGCGGGAAAAAATCCACAAATACGGGCATATGCACCTGGACGACTTCGTGGATCGAGCAGAACGATTCCACAATGAATTGCTGATCCTGGGACATTTCAGCACCCGCTATCATCCCCACGAGGTGCGACGGATACTAGACGCCAAACTACCGCCGCGCTTGCGACAGCGTGTACGTCCATGCCTCTGAGCGTAGTGGTTGGTGTTCACCGACTGGATCCGCTTCCGTGCCCGTTGGGATGTTTGTGGAAACGCGTCGCAACCACGTGAAATCACCGCCCGTTTTGGAACACAGTGATCCTGTAGGGGTGTGGCCCGATGAGTTACGCCCTGACCACCATATGGTACGAACGGCAACGGTTTCTGCCGGCGATTCTGGCTGTGGCATTCAGCGCTGTTTTGATCGCTCTGCAAGCCGGGATTGTCCTAGGTTTGTTGACGATGATGTCGTTGCCCGTGGACCGTGCCGCAGCCGACCTGTGGATCGGCTATCCCGGAGTCCGCAGCGTAGATTTGGGCCGACCGATTCCGGAACGTTGGTGGGTGCAGGTCGCAGGTCAGGCAGGTGTGGTGCAGGTCGAACCGGTGATCTTGGGTTTTTCCATGTGGACGCGGCCTGGGACATCGCCTGGCAGCACCGTATCGGAAGTCTGTACTGTGATGGGCACACGCTTGCATCCTCAGAGCATAGCCGTCGTGGAAGCATTGCGGCAGAACACTGTGCTGCTCAGCCGTCTGAGCGAACCCGGCACAGTCGTAGTGGATGAAGCAGAGCTAAGCCGATTGGGCATCCGGGGTGCAGGGGAATGGGCGGATGTCTTTGGTATTCGTGTCCGCGTGGTAGGTCTGGTGCAAGGATACAAAAGCTTGGGTGGTCCCTATGTCTTTTGCTCTCTGGAGACCGCCCGACAATTGATGCGTTATCGGGAAGGTGACGTAACATATCTGGTAGCAAAAGTGCAACCCTCCGTGGCAGCCTCGGATGTGGCACAACGCTTACAAAACAGCGGCCGGATGACGGCATTGACCGCCACGGAGTTCTCCCTGCGCTCCCGTTGGCATTGGTTGGTGACCACTAAAGCCGGAATCGCTGTAGGATTTACCGCATTGTTAGGCCTATTGGTGGGGGCTGTGGTGACCAGTCAAACACTCTATGCGGCGACGGCCGCCAGCAAACGTGAATACTCCACCTTGCGTGCCATGGGGATTCCCAAATGGCGCTTGCAATGGAGCGTAATCACCCAATCATTCTGGGTGGGATGTTTCGGTTTGCTCATGGCTGTACCCGTCACCTGGCTTTTGGCTGAGGGAGCCGATGCTTTGGGTACCTCCGTTCGTTGGCATCCTAGCATCATAGCCACAGCTGCGGGAGTCACCCTGATCATGGCCCTGGGCGCGGGCTTGGCCGCATTGCGGTCCTTCCAAAGCGTGGATCCTGCCCACAATATCCGATAACTCTTCGATCCGGAGAGTTCGGTCCCGAAAGATAGGTCCCGATGCAAGAGATGGTTCACTACCTGGGAAAGGCCGCAGAGTAGCACGAAATCTTAATTTTTCCTGGACTTCCCAGGGTTCGGCACCCAAATTGGTGTCCTGAGTGAAGTGGCCGACGGGTTTCGGGAATAATCCTTTTGCTTGAAGGGTCGAAGGATAACACTTGGCCACATCCTTCACAAAAAAGAGTAATCCGGGTTGAAAGGAGGAGACAACTTTTCCGAAAAGCAGCTGGATTTGCTGGAGAGAACTTTCAAAAGGTAAGGTCGGATCAAGGAAACAAACCAGGTTCGCAGAGGATCAAGGCAGATGTGCGCCCCTCGAGGATCATCCAGGCCGAATGGATCCAGAGCAGGGTGAGTGGTTACTGCTCAGGAGGGAATAGGGCATGAATGAGGTGGTACCCCGCCTTGCGGGAATAAGATGGTTCCTGCTGTTTTTGAGCTCTGTAGCGTTACTTTTAGCCATCAGTTGGTGGCTGAGATACAATCGGTCATCGGAGGTCCCTTCAGAAGCCACGGAACTGAGTGTGGTTTGTTCAGGTCGAGTCGATAGCTTGCATCCCGTGATGGCTTTGGATGTTCCTTTGGCAGGGCGGGTCGCCGAGGTGTTTGTTTCTGACGGACAGGAAGTCAAACGTGGCACACCGTTATTGCAATTGGAGGATGAGGTATTCCGGTTGCGTGTTCGTGAGGCCGAGGTGGCCCGCACAGCCGCACAGCTGGAAAAGGAAGCCGCGGAGCAAGACCGTCGAGCCTGGCCCTACCGGCTAGCAGCACAACAGACCGCGGTGGCAGCTGCCCGCGAACGTTACGAAGCTGCTCGTAAATTGCTTGAGGAGAAACTCAAAGCGGGAAAACTTCAGATTGTCGGCACTGTGGAGTTGCTGCTGGCGGAAAGCGAAGTCCGTCAAAGCCAGAGACTGCTCGAATTAGAAGAAAGCCGCTGGCGTGAAATGCAAGTGATCGATCCCGATATGAGGGTACGAATAGCGGAAACCCGTTGCCAAAGTGCTCAATTAGCCGTGTTACAAGCGGAAAAGACCCTGCGAGATTGTGTCCTGGTCGCACCTTGTGATGGAATGGTCTTACGGGTTCACGTGCAAAAGGGAGAAACGGTGGCACCGGGCAGCTTGCAATCGGCTATCCTCTTTCGTCCAGAAGGTCCCTTAGTCATCCGGGCGGAAGTGGAGCAAGAGTTCATCGGCCGAGTCCGAGAGGGTATGCCTGCTCGGATTCAGGATGATGCCCGCGTCGATTCCCCGGTCTGGAAGGGACAGGTTTTACGCGTGGCACGATGGATCAGCCGCAAAAGAATGGCAGCTTTAGAACCGGGAGAATGGAGTGAGAGTCGAGTTGCTGAATGCCTGATCCGTATTGAGGGGGATACCAGAGGCCTGCTTATCGGTCAGCGCGTGCGTGTGTATATCGGTGAATATGATCCATCCGGATAGCCACCCAGATGGATGAGAAAATATAATGATAATAAGTTCAGATATGTTGCTGATGAAGGTCGCAGGGAATATACTAATAACTTCGGTATTGGTGCGGGTAATGCCATGTTCTGGGCTTGACCTTGAGCCTGACCTACAAGCCAAATGACACGATAACTTTGGAGGAAATGCTTGCTGCACATCGGCGATGATTTTGTTAGATTGAGATATGACGGATGTAATACCCAAGGTGGGAAAGGCAGCCAAGACAGGTGCTTCTATGATCCGCAATCTCTCCAGCGAGTGTCGACTGCCCCAGGAATTGCTCACTTGGCAGAGATGATGCTCGTCACGAGGAGTGTATCCCGATGCGACTGACCAGTTTCCTCGTGCGCGAGGCGATAGTACCGGAGTTATCGGTACGGGCCAACGGTGTAGATCCGAAGAACCCGCAACAGGTTCTCGAGGTGAAAACGCGGGTGATTCGGGAGATGGTGGAGGCCCTGCATGCAGCCGGTTATTTCCGCAAGGACGAACTGGATGACATAGTCAAGGCAGTCATTCGGCGTGAGCAGTTGGGTACTACAGGCATTGGACAGGGCATAGCCATACCTCACTCACGACATCCCTCGGTCCACGAACTGGTGGGAACTCTGGCCTTGTCTTCGGAAGGCTTGCCGTTTGATAGTTTGGACAACCAGCCTGCATACGTAATTTTCCTCCTAGTTTCACCGCAGGAACGACCAGGGGACCATCTGCGCGCCTTGGAGGCGATTGTGAGAACCATGAGGGACACCGAATTTGTCAAGCGGCTCCGAAGCTGCAAGACCCGGGAGGAGGTCTGGAATCTCTTGGAATCGACTGCGCCGGGTTGGTGAATACACAGTGGTTACTGCTCTGCATCTCGGAGTGGGAGAAGCAAAATACTCTGTTCTGGTTCTGGAAAGGAGAAGTGGCGTCCGTACTGGAGTGAATGGAGACAAAGTGGACAAAGTGAGGGTCCAGCAGTGCCTAATTCCGTGGGAGGCAGAGCAACATCACAGCGAAATACAGGAGAGGCGGCCTGCAGGTAAGGGAAGCCTCCCGACGGAGCGGAACATGAGCGGTAGAGGCAGCAGTAATGGCGCCGAAACACGGGACACCCTTCCCACGAGGGATGTACCGGCTACTCCGCCCGCATCTACCGACCCTTCTGCGGGACCCATTCGTCGCGTGGTCCGTATCACCAACCCACTGGGGTTGCACCATCGGGCAGCGGACCGCTTCTCTCGTGCGGCCCGACGTTTTGCTTGCCGCGTGACGATACACAATGGAGATCTGGCTGCCGATGGCAAAAATATATGGGATTTGCTGGGACTGGTTGTCTTGCCCGATCAGGAAGTGATCCTGGAGACGGAAGGCCCGGACGCCCATCACGCCCTGGAAGAATTGGCAACGATCCTGGGCGCTCCCAATGGAGAGGATTACACCATCTAAAAAATCTTGGCCCCATCTCGGATTTGTGGCGAATGGAACTACGCTACTACGGCATACCAGTTTCCCCGGGCGTGGCGATTGGGCCGGCTTTGGTAATCGATGCAGAGGGGATTCGCATCACGCACCGGACAGTCACCCCCGATCAGGTACCGCAGGAGATCATCCGACTGCATCAGGCTCTGGATCAGGCCGTGGCGGACGCTCGAGATAATCGTCAGCGAATCACGGCTCTTCATGGACCAGCACTCGGAAACATCTTCGCCGCGCATGAGTCCGCCTTGGCGGATACCACCATCCGAACCCAAATGGAGGAATTGATTCGGGAGCATAACTATTCCGCGGAATATGCTGTGAGTCGCTTGATCCGAGACTATGTCAAAAAGTTGGAAGATGCGGCACAACGGGTACCGGAACACGCCCGTGCGGAGGTCCTTCGTCGGGCAGCGGAATTCGTGGATCTGGAAAAACAAGTCCTCGTTCATCTGCTGGGCAAAGACTCGCAACCGCTTCAAGAATTGAGTGAACCTGTGATCGTTCTGGCGACGGATCTGATGCCCTCCGATGCCGCCGATTTCACCCCGCGCACCGTGCTGGCCTTCGCCACAGAAAAAGGGGGTAACACCAGTCATACTGCCATTCTGGCGGGTGCTTTGGAAATTCCTGCCATCGTGGGTATTGGTAAGTTTTTGACTCACGTATCCGGGGGCGAAACGGTCATTGTGGATGGCGACCAGGGGGTTCTCGTCATCAACCCGGAAGAGTCCACTCTGGCCTACTACGAGGAAAAACGGGCCGCACTGTTATCCCGGGCTGATCGTTACCTCCACTTGCGAGATAAACCCGCGGTGACCCTGGACGGCGTGCCTATACGACTACTCGGAAACATCGAATTGGCCCACGAAGCCCAACACTGTCTGGACCGCGGGGCGGACGGTATTGGACTGTACCGAACGGAATTTCTCTACCTGAATAAAACGGCGGATCCTACAGAGGAGGAACATTACGAGGCTTACCGTGCGGTGATTGTGACACTAGGCGCCGATAAACCTGTGGTCATTCGTACCCTGGATTTGGGAGCGGACAAGTTTTCCAGCTTATCCTCTTCTGTGGCCGAAGAAAAAAATCCGTTCCTTGGCCTGCGGAGCGTGCGGCTCTGTCTGCGGCGATTGGATTTGTTCAAAACCCAGTTGCGAGCGATCCTTCGTGCAGCCGCACTGGGTGATGTGCGGATTATGTTTCCTATGATCAGCACCGTAGAGGAGTTACGCCAATGTCGGACTTTACTCAATGAAGTCAAGGAAGATTTGTGGGAGGAACAAGTCCCCTTCAAAGCGGACTTGCCCATTGGTACAATGATAGAGGTTCCTTCTGCGGCCATATTGGCCGATCTGTTGGCCCGGGAAGTTCACTTCTTCTCGATTGGCACCAACGATTTGGTTCAATATACCTTGGCAGCAGATCGGAACAACCAGCAAGTGGCAAACTTGTACAACCCAGCGGATCCAGCTGTATTGCGGTTGATTCGTCAGGTTGTAGAAGTGGCCAGACGGAAAGAGATAGAGGTGAATGTGTGTGGGGAAATGAGCGGTGAACCGCTTTATGTTCCCCTACTGGTGGGACTAGGATTGCGACAGTTGAGTGCTACGCCTCGGAAAATCCCGGAAATCAAACGGGTGATCCGGCAATTACGCACAGATGAAGCCGAACAGATGGCCCACTTTGCACTCCAACTGGAAACAGCCCGCCAGGTCAATGGGTATCTACGCGAACAATTACGCCGTATCCTCCCCGGTGAGGTGGAATGATGACGTGACAAGCGCGTACTGCAGAACCCCCGCCTTGTCTCGAATTTTTCCGGGCAGATACGGGTTGAAACGCTTGGGGCTTGTGCGTGACTTATCATCCAAATTTCCACGATCGGGGACCGTCACGTGGCCCTCGTTCAGCCCAAACCACTTCCGTGGAGGAGGAGGCACAGGGAGGGGCTAAGCAGCCTGCAACGATGGGTCCAGGCCTCCTATAGAGATGCGAGTGTCCTTCGCCACTGCAGGTCACACACCCTCATTGCAGGACTGCCGCCGTGCTGCCGATGCCGGCCGATAAAATCCGTTTCCGTTTCAGCAAAACCGGCTCTTTGCGGCTGTTGTCGCACCACGATCTGATGCGCTGTTTGGAGCGTATGGTGCGACGAGCCGACCTGCCGATCAAGACCACCGCGGGTTTCCGGCCAGGTCCCCGCATTGTTTATCCCCTTCCTTTACCTCTGGGAGTGGTTGGATGGAATGAAGTGGTCGAGATGGAATTCCTCCGCCTCTTGGATCCCGAGGCGGTGTTGGAGACACTCAACAGACAAGCACCGGATGGCTTGTGTTTCCTTTCCGCTCTGCCAGTCCCACCTCATGCCACTGCACGGGTCCGAAGGGTAGAGTATCGCTTACCAGTGCCGGCGGATCGCCTGGCACAGGTACAATCTGTGCTCGATAACCTGCTGCGGGAAGAGTACATCTGGGTGCCCCGTGTGCGTCCTACACCGAAATACCTTAACATCCGTCCCTATTTGCGTCGCTTGAGCCTCGAAACCGCATCCGGTTTTACTCTCCCGGGGTCGCTCCGGCCTTCCGCCTCTGCCAGCGGATGGGTGAATGAAGGTGTTGCCTTACGCATGGATGTTTGGGTAACGCCAGACGGTACCGTTCGCCCAGAGGAAATTGTGCGATTACTCCAACTGACAGACTTGTTCCTGGAAGGAGCCGTTCTGGAACGTACACTTGTGGAGTTGCATGACGAAGCCAACCCTACAGACCCTGATGATCAACCACCGAATGGACCTGCCGACTCTCGCCCCTTGGAACCGGAAACCTTGGCCGCGATACTTCAGGCTGAACGTTCCCGGTCTCAGTTGGCCATCCCCGAGCCACAATGGGAAGCGTCGGTAGTGGAATGATATCTGATATTTGGGATATCTATGAATCCCCTAACCCCTAACCTTGCGAAGTGCTTGCCATGAAGAAAAAAGAAATGTTGATCAACGTGTTGCAGCCCGAAGAATGCCGGATCGCCATCGTGGAAAACGGTATTCTCGAAGAATTGTACATCGAACGGGCCAATCAAGAAAGTTATGTGGGAAACATCTACAAAGGACGTATTGTCAACATTGAACCGAGTATTCAAGCGGCTTTCGTGGACTTCGGTATTGGCCGCAATGGATTCCTTCATGTCTCCGACGTTGATCCAGCTTATTACAAGCACTTGTTGACGAAAGAACAATGGGAAGAATATGAACGCGCGTTATTGTCGGAGCAAGAAGAACCGAGAGGTGGTCCCACACGGCGCGGGGGTCGACGGGGACGTGGCGAGCGCGAAAGCCCCGAAGCGTTAGCACGCGAGTCAACTCTCCCTGTTACACCGGTAAGAACTCCTACGACTGCTCCATCGACTACTCCATCAGCCGGGGTTGCACACCCATCTGCATTAGGTGGTGAAGAGGATTACGAAGAAGAAGAGTTTGCTGCGGGTATTATCGATGATCAACCTACGACTCCAGTTCAGGAGTCTTCCGAGGCGGATAGCCGGACTTGCGAGGATGACAAGTCTCTTTCGACCCCAGACCAGACATCGGAAGAGGAAGAGTTTGCTGCCGGTATTATCGATGTGCCCATCGGTGATGACCGTCCTATTGATGGAACATCGATGGAGCAACGGATAGAGCTACCCACAGAGGTCCGAGCCCAAGAGGATTCTAGCCGTGACCTGCAAGCTACTTCTGTCACCGGTGAGGTCACGAGTGAGACAGTATCTGCACCGGAAGTAACCATTACCAGGCAGGAGGCGTTCTCGGATGACTTACGTGAGGGTGCCACGCTCGGGCCCACTCATGCTTCTATCCCGGAGGTGCCACCTGAAACTACTCCACCCCCAATGGTGTCTCAATCTCCCTCCGAAATCCCTACTGGTGCTCCGGCAGAGGTACCATCCGCAATCTCGTCATCGGGAGAACCCACGGCACATCCCTCAGTGGGAGACACGGTAGAATCAGAATCGGCACCAGTACCGCCTCCTGATAGCTCGGAGGGGAATATTTCTGTAAAGGAGACCGTCAAACCCAGGCGCCGGCGTAGTGGTCGGTCAGCAGCGGGTTCAGAACCATCCTCCCCGGAGGCGGGCGCCTCTCCCGAGGTGACAGAGCAGCAGGAGACCCCGACTGATGTCCCCACCAAGCCACGGACACGTCGCACACGCCGCAAAAGTAAGGACACACCTGATCCAACCAATCGGGATGATACGCAAGTTCCATCCCCTGGGGACGACATAAATAAGCCGCGCTACATGGAAGGCGCGGAACATCGAACAGTTCCTTCAGACGAAGATGACATCCGGTCCTTTTACGAAGGAATCGAGGACTTCGAATCCGATGAGGCCCCTGATCGATATGTGTCGGGTAATCCCTCGGAGAAGCAGCCGCAAGAGGTTCCAGAAGAAACGGATGGTATGGTCGAACGACTGCCGACTGAGCCGGAAGCAGCGGAACAAGCCGAGGAGGAGGCTCGGGAACTGGCTCGGGTCCCGTGGGAGGAAGGCCCCGACGTGGCCGGTGCAGGGGAGGAGGGCCACCGCCGGCGTGGTGGACGAGCAACGGGACGCTCTGGAGATCGTCGTTCTGGGCGGACCAGTAACGGTAGTGCCCCAGCCATGCGAAGTAGCCGGGATCGTGGCTTGCCCAAACCGAAAATCGAACAGATTTTCAAACGTGGACAGGAAGTAATCGTGCAAGTTATCAAGGAAGCCGTCGGAACCAAGGGACCGACCTTGAGCACCTACATCAGCATCGCGGGCCGTTATCTGGTCTTGATGCCGAGCTTGAATCGCGTGGGTGTTTCGCGCAAAATTGAGGACCCCGAAGCCCGTCGCCGACTTCGCAACATGATGCACGCACTGAATCCGCCTAAAGGTGTCGGTTTCATCGTTCGGACTGCTGCTGTCGATCGCGATATTTCCGAACTCCGCAGCGATTTGATTTATCTGTTGCGTCTCTGGCAGGTCGTTGTCCGACGGATCAAACGTGTCGCTGCACCGGTAGAGATCTACCGGGAATCGGACATGATCACACGAACCATTCGGGATATTTTCACCAGTGACATCGACACGATCTGGGTGGATGAGCCGAATGCTTTCGCTCATGCCAGTGAATTTTTGCAGATTGTCATGCCCAAATTCGCTAATCGCATTCGCTACTACGACAGTACGGAACCCCTGTTCCATCGCTATGGTCTGGAAGAAGAAATCGCCAAGATTTACCAGAAGCGTATCGATTTGCCTCAAGGCGGTTCGATCGTGATTGAGCAGACCGAGGCATTGGTGGCCATTGATGTCAACAGCGGGAATTTCCGCGCAGAGAATAACAATGCAGAGGAAACAGCCTTTCAGATGAACCTGCAGGCCGCCAAAGAGATTGCCCGTCAGCTGCGTTTGCGCGATTTGGGGGGTGTGATTGTCAACGACTTCATCGACATGCGCAGTGAAGTCCACCGGCGGAAAGTGGAAGAGGCCTTGCGTGAAGCTTTGAAGCGTGACCGTGCCCGGACGAAAATCCTCCGCATCTCCCAGTTCGGCATCATCGAAATGACCCGGCAACGGATCCGTCCCAGTATCAAGCGCAGTCTGTTCGCTGAATGCCCCCATTGTGGTGGAAATGGCTACGTCAAAACTCCCGAGACCGTGGCCATTGAAGCAATGCGTCTATTGCAGTTGGCAGCCCATCGTGCGCCGGCAGTCGCCACGGTGCAGCTCACTGTTCAACTCGATGTGGCCCACTATCTGCTCAATAAGAGACGCAAGGACATTGCTGCTATGGAAGATCGAGCTAATATCGTTATCCAGATCACCGGCCAACCCAACGTTACCCCTGATACACTGATCATCCGATGTTTCGATCACAATGGGAGTGAAGTACCGTTACAGACGAAAACACCTAAGCTCACGGGTGGTCGTATCCCGAACGGCTTGAACCGACCCCGGGACCGGCGTCAACTACCGGCCCCAGAATAACGGCCCCCAAGTCTGCTAACAACGCGGAAAATTTGTTTACTCCTAAGGGACTCGGGCCAACGTACAGAGGGATCGCACAATAATATCAGCTAGAAAAGCATTCACAGGAAGGGCGAATCGCTTTCCTGGAATAGGTTCAACGCTTCGGTTTCCACTCTTGAATAGGCTCATGCTCACCAGAGAACTGCAGGACAGGACGCAGGAGAAAGGGACCACGGCAAGCGGCCTCTATCTCCCATGTTCCAGCAATGCAACCTTCACCATCCGGATAGCCTGTATATAAGACATCGTGTTTTCCCACATAATGCTTACGCATTACGACCTGTCCGGTAGATCGGTCCCATGTGCCAACTATGGTGAAAAGCCCGACGATATCATAACCTTGCCCTTCGACATCCCCGTTTGCTCGGAAATGCAACTCCAATTGTTGCATGGGTTGACGTCCCCAGGGGTCCTGTTCCCAGAATCCCTCCCACCGCCCGGATGGATACGCCATGATGATCCTCTTCAGATGCCATAAGAGATGGGAATGTCAAGTCTAGCCCTATATTATATCCTCAGACTGTATCATTGCCATGTGGAGTTTTAAGGTTGGTCAGCATAATTAGACGAGTATAAGCGTGCTCTGGAATTTGCGACGGAGTCGTCGGCACAACCGTGTTGAAATATGCGCTTCCGTGATGACAACCCCTACTAGTGATGCAGGTGGTTTACAATCGGACCGACATAGAGGTACCAAGGTATCCTCCCAATTATCACGTAGATCCAATTCCTTCAATTCGCACCAGAAACAGCAGCGCCAAAGAGGAGCCCTATCCAGGACCCGAAAGCAGTTACGCAGTTGAAGCGATTGGATATGCTCAAACAGCGGATGCTGCATAAGATGGAACAAGTCCATGGTCTGAAAACTGTTCTGGCTGAGATCAAGAATAGCGAGAGATTGATGGGTCTTGGGACAGGAGAAAGAATCTACCGGCACATCGCGCTCTCCCGACGAACTCCCGCTCGTGATTCGTTCAAGCTTCAAGACTTGCAGCGACGGAGGCCAACAGCTCAAAAGCTGACTGAATGTGGCCACACCGAGGGAGTTCCGACTCAAGTCCAATGACTCCACAGAGCGTAAGGAAGGCAAGCTCAGCAGTTGCTGGAGGTGGTGAGATTGCAAGCCAAAGTTATCCAGGGTCAGGGACTGAAGTGGTGGAGCCGAAGCAAGGACATCAAGGAAATAGGGAACAAAAGCGGGATCACCCGCATGAAAGTGCAAGTGTTTGATGGGGCGCGATACGGGGTATTGGAAAAACTCCTCGAGGGCTAAGGTTAGTCCCGCGCCACTAGAACGCAGAAAGCGGAGGGATTCCAACCGTGAAGCATACGGGGAAGCACGTATGGCCCGTAGCGGTTCGATTGGGTTGCAATCCAGGATGAGCGAGCGGACACCGGTCAGTAACGGAGAAGCAGCCCAGCGTTGCAGTTGATCATAGGTCCAACTTGCCCCCAAGCGAATCTCTTCAATCGGAGCGTGTTGCCAGAGCCGAGCTTCTACCTCCTCCCACATAGCCAGGCTCGGCAGGTATAGAAAACCCGCCAGTCCTCGACGCCAAGGGTCCTTGCCCCAGACAGCGGGAGTCCCCGTCAAGTCTGGAAGATGATGCTGGAAATCCGATCCATGCGTTGCATTCGGAGGTTGCCACTGCTTGAGAATACGATGGCGATCCCACGGAGGAAGTCGGTTCAGGGTGACCTGCTCCCGGATGAAGGCAGCGTAGTCACTCTCACCATTTTCCTCCCAGTAGTCTGCATAAATGAGCCGGGGCACGTCATCGTCGGGTTGGGCGCAAATGGCGGCTAATAACAGCTCTGCCTCACGTTTCATGAAGGCGATTCGTCGCGGATTTTTTCGGAATGGGTAAAAATACAATTCGATTATAAGCTCAGTTTTCCTCCAAGTGTAGTTCGCCCCAGGAGTTCGTCGAAGCAGTCGTCCTGAACGTGAAGTCAGAACTGCCGCAAGAAACGCAGATCATTTTGCCAGAAGAGGCGGATGTCATCGATCGCGTGGAGGAGCATAAGCATCCGTTGGGGTCCCATACCGAAGGCGAAACCTGTGACCCGGCGAGGATCATAGCCCCCGGCTTCCAAAACCCTAGGATGTACCATGCCGGCACCCATAATTTCCAACCAGCCCGTACCTTTGGTCAGACGGTCGCGGTTGGGATCATCTGCTGGCCAGTCGATATCTACTTCAATGCTGGGTTCGGTAAATGGGAAATAACTCCCGCGGATGCGGATTTGACGTTGGGGACCGAAAAGTTGACGAGCAAAAGCTGTTATGGTGCCTTTCAAGTCGGCAAAGGTTACTCCTTCGCCTACTACCAGCCCTTCCACCTGGAAGAACTGAATCTCACTTCTGGGACTGATCGCTTCATTGCGGTAGCACATACCCGGGAGAATCGCCCGGATGGGTCGTCCTGAGTTCGCCCGCATCACGTGAATCTGTCCGGGGCTGGTATGGGTTCGCAGTAAAACGCCCGGTATAGCGGTGAAAAAGGTATCCCATAGATCACGGGCAGGATGATGGGGAGGCATATTCAGGTAATCAAAATTAAACGCCTCGGTTTCCACCTCGCGACTGCGGAATACCTGGAAACCCATTCCGATGAATATAGCACAGATACGACGCAGAATTTGCGTTGCCGGATGGAGTCGTCCTCTCTGTCCGGAGCGTCCTGGAAGGGTGATGTCGAGGGGTTGTCGGGTCAGTTCGATTTCTAGGGCTTGTTCGCGAATCTTCTCAGCAGTCTGCTCGTAAGCTGCCTGTAATGCCTCCTTGATGCGGTTCGCCTCGGCACCGTAGGCAGGCTTCTGATCCCGGGGCAAGCTACCCAAGCGGCTCAAGGCCTGTTTAACCAAACCTTTATCCCCCAGGAATCGACCATGCCAGTTACGCAGGCTCGGTTCATCCGTGCACTGAGCCAACTCCTGGAACGCTTGAGACTCCAACTGCTTAAGTTCATCGAATGAACCGCTCATGGTGACAAAATCGACAAGGTAGGTATGTCGGTGTCATCCCCGCCAGGTAAGCCCAGCGCTTGATGAGGATGACCATAGGGTGTGATGAGGATGGCCAGGCTGTCTAACATTTGGGCTCATCGGGGGGATGGAACTGTAACCGCGGCTGATAATTGCGACCGTGCCAATTGTACCAAGTGGTCGAAAACAGCTGGATCACGCACTGCCAGATCCGCCAGGGATTTGCGATCGAGGGCTACGTTGGCGAGCTGAAGGCCGTGCATGAATTCGCTGTAACCCAGGCCCCGTTGGCGACAGGCCGCATTGATTCGGATGATCCACAACCGGCGGAACTCCCGCTTGCGGACCTTGCGATCGCGGAAGGCGTAAACTCGTGCCCGGATCAAGGTAATATGAGCCTGTTTGTACAGGTTGTGGCGGGCTTGCCGGTAACCTTGGGTGAGATGCCGCAATCGTTTGCGCCGCCTGGACTTTGGAGCCTTACTACGTGCACGTACCATCGGGGTCCCTCACTCTTTACTTATGCTAATGTTTCTTCTGGGCGACTTATGCCGATATTCCCTTCGGAAGGTCATCCATTCGAGAACACCAACTACACCATGTTAGCCTTGCACCAACGTTAGTCTTATACCAACGGCTCCCATGTTCCCAAGGGCCCGTCTTCTCTGGTCTTGTTACAACTCTCCTAACACCATCTTGTATTTCTTCTGCACAGACGGCCGACCTGAAATGACGCCGGGGCGTCGCAAACGACGCATCCGCTTGGAGGAGATATGAGCGTTGAGATGTCGCCGGTTGGTTTTGGCGTACTTGAGCTTGCCACCAGCCGTAACTTTCAACCGTTTCTTAACGCTCTTGTTCGTCTTGTTTTTGTTAGGCATGGTTTTCTCACTCCGACGCATAAAGGTACGGTATAGGCTCTCTTCTGACCCAGCCTGAGTTCTTGCGTGGGGCTGCTACTTCAAAACGCGTTACAAGGCTGGTCGTGTTCGGCGCTTCCCACCCGTTTGAATCAGGTCAGGGGGGCGGTTATTGTTGTGCTCATCAGCACCCTGGAAGAGAATCCTATTGTGCCATCTCTCTGAATCTCTGGTATAGTTTCGGTACCGGCTCACTTTACAGGAACCTTCATTCTAAAAAGATCGAGGGGAAGTGGAAAGACCCCATCACCTGAGATTTTGCTCCTTCACATCCTCCGGTTGGGTGCACGGTATACTCACTTTTGGGAGTAAGGTGCTTTACGAAAAGTGGACGTTTCCTATTTCTCTTCGAGGGGCGGTGAGTTTTCACCTCCTGTGTCTTGCCCAGATGTTCCACCATTGATCCATTGGGAAAGTTGGGAGTCAAGCAAGCCCACGAAGCGACTCCGTGGTAGAACGAGGTGGCATCCCGCCTGACGGGCCGATTGCAACCGCTCGCTATCAACATGGGATCCGAAGGCGACGCAATAGGGAGGAACGGGGCACAAAGACGACAATTCATGGAGCAACTCAGGCAGATTCAGTTGAGGATGGTGCAAGTCCAAAAAGATTCCCGTAGGGGGACGTTGCTGGACGTGGTTTACAAGGGCGGTAAGATCACGCACCCACACGACGGAACAACCTTGTGATCGGGCCGTTGCCAGGATACGGCTCGCGAAGAGCAGGTCATCACAAAGTAAAATCCCATATCCGGTTGGGGATGATCCTGCAGTTACGTTCGCGGACATCGCTCGAGATCCGATAGAAATTTACAACGGTCACTGGTCCATGTTGCCTTACGTTTTCGATCTGCCGACATTCGGCGTTGCTGCCACTCATCGCAGCTCGTCGAGGTGCAGCACGTTCAGTCCATTTTACCAGTAGGGGTAGTGGGACTGGTATCCGAAGATCGGGTCAGTCCCGAAGCCTCCAGGAGCGACTGCAATAAAGTCAACATACCGGTGTCGAACTCCTTTTTGCGGAAGTCCTCCAGAAGCTGTTGTGCAAGTTTGCTGGCGATATTCTCGGGCCAGGGAATACCTTCTCCATGACGTTCCACCAGAAGGTATGTCGGCTGGCGTACAATCAGGACATACAGACCACGCAGACGGAGCTGCTCCATCCGTTGATGTGCGAACTGTCGCATGATTTTGTTTCGTTCGGGTGGCTCAAGTTTTACCAGAGCCTCGTTGTCCTGATTGGGGAGCCGTTCGTAGGTTTCGACGACCAGGTCCAGTTTCTTCCGGGTGTAGAGCTGAGCGGCCGCCTGTTGCACTTGCTTCCAGGTTTCGGGGCGGAAAAATTGCCCCTCATCTTTGCTGGGGAGTACCCCGGAGCGAGGGGGTGCAGGGGCGTTGGCAGTGGTTCGATCCTCCGAGGGCAGGGTCTGTACGGATCGACGGGAGAGCAGACGTCGTACCTCCGAAATATCGACAAAAATACTGATCAGTTGGGCATCGATGGCGCCACCTTGGGTCACTCCGACCAGTTCTCCCTGATCGTTGACGAGAGGTCCCCCGCTATCGCCGGGGTTGGTTGGCGAGTCTGTTTCGATGACCTTCGCTTGAAAGGTCACAACTGTGCGATCATCCAAGCGGGCCTTCCACTTTTTGGTGTAAACCTGACGGACTTTACCTGCAGTGTAAACCCATAAGGCATCACTTTTCCCCGGATTGCCGATGGAGTGGACATTTTGTCCTGGCTCGGGACTCACTCTGGCCAGAGGTAAGGCAGGAGTACCGGTGGGAATACGCTCTAATCGGATCAACGCGAGATCAGCTTGATGATCAATTTCGACAACTTCACCGGGGATGGCGAGTTGCTTCCGTCTCATCAGATAAAAGCTTCGCTCTGGGACAGCTTTACCGTTGCGATCGTAGATGGGGAAGAAAACGAGCACGTGCTTGATGTTACCCACCACGTGATAATTAGTAAGAACCAGGCGGCGCCCCTTGTCGATCAATGAGCCGCTCCCGGTTGCCAGTCGTCCCGGACCACGGTCGGAATGAATCCAGGTCGAGGAGGCAAGAACCTTACGGTAAACGCTATTACCGACTTCGCCAGAAGTGATTTGAGGAGAGTCAGGGTCTTGGGCCCCCACGAATCCGAGGCTTATGATCAGCAGAACTGATGCAATAAGAACTTTTTTATGATAAAGCATCTCCCGCCTCAAGAAAGTGTAGGTTTCGATGAGTTCACGGCTCTTCGGAGTCATCGTCCGATTGTATTGTATCTCCCGTCGAGCCCGTGCGTCCTGGTGGGAAAGGTATCGCCCCCAGTAACACCCAGCGATGATGCCACGAACTTTCCAGGAAGTTATGGACTAGCGAGTCGGAAGAATAGGATGTTCCACCTGAGGGATTGCTCGGTTAGTGTAGTATAGTTGCAAGGATTGTCGGTGCGAGATGGGAGTGGTGGCGGAACGGCTTCTCCACAGAGCTAAACCAATAGAGCTCAAATGACGGCTGACGAGACCCAGGAGGGCACACATGGCGGAGATATTACGTTGCGTTCCCCAGGACACAGTGGTAGTCGGGTTCGACTTTAGCACCGGTGGGGTCAAAGGTTTGGCGTTTGATTTGTCCGGCCAGACACTTGCAAGTATACGCTTGCCTACCGACCTGTGGACCGAGGGTGGGGTATCCGAACTCAATCTCATGCAACTGGAAGGCCAGGCTTACGCCGCCGTTCGAGGCATGTGCCAGGCGTTACGAGAGCGCGGGATTCTGGAGCGATGGCGGATCTGCGGAATATCGGCCACCCATCATACAGCGGGCCGGATCGATGCCGTAGGAAATCAGGTGCGACGGGCGATCTGTTGGAACGATCCATCGTTAGCGAAATACCATGCCCAGGGTTTACAACGTCTAGGAGGACAAGCCCGAGCACGCACTCTAACCGGAGGACCCTGGGCGGTCCGTTATTCTCTGTCGCATCTGGTGAAGGATGAGGTGACGCTCAGTGTTGCTGACTGGCAGAGGACTCGTTGGATACTGCCCCATGGTCCTCTGGCAGCGGGGTATCTCACGGGTCGGTTCGATGTCATCAGTGTTTCCTCGGCAGCATCGACAGGAATCATGGATTTACGCAGCGAACAATGGTGCTGGGAAATGCTGGAAGCGTTAGCAAACTTGGAGTATCGACACTTGGTGCGACGATGCCTGCCGCAAATCATTCCCATGCACGAGCCGATCGGTCCTCTTTCAGACGCCGTGGCCTTCGGTGCTGGGATGCCTCGGGAAGTACGTCCGATGTTGTTTCCTACCTTAGACGATCAGGCAGCCGGATTGTTAGGCGGTGGCGCAGTGGCGGCGGGTGAAGCAGCCATCATTCTGGGCAATTCCGCGGTGGTGAATTCTTCCGCTGCGAACCTGCCCGGTACAGACCGCTTGGACGTTATGAAATTGAACTGGGGTACATACCTCTGGATGCGCTGTTACACCAACGGGGCACTCTTTCTGGACCGTGTCGTCGGTGCCAATCCGGATTGGGCAACCCTGGAAGGGTTGGCACGTCAAGAACCGCCCTTGTGTCATGGAGTCAGCGTCATGCCGTTCCTCTTTGCAGAGCCTTCTGTCGGTGTTCTCTCGCCGCGTGTGGAGTGGTGGCCGACGGAGCCCCAGGAAATGGGACGGCGTGTCCGTGCTGCTTTTGAGGCCATCGCCTATCTGATCGCCTTGGGAGTAAATGCTCATGAGGAAGCCGGACAACGTCTCGCACGTTTGAGCGTTTCCGGTGGGATTGCCCGGAGCGACCTCATGCTCGAAATTCTAGCCAGTGTACTCAATCGAACCTTGGATCGCCTGGTGTCGGACGAAGGCTCAGCCTTGGGTGCTGCAGTCGCGGCATTGGCCGGTTGGGAACAGTATCTCCGCCAGAAACAGGGCATCTCTGAGTCGTATAGCATTATGGATGCTGCCGCTCAGATGGTCCGCTTCCGTGACAGGATCGTGCCACGTCCTGAGTGGGTCCCGTTGTATCAACGCGGCTTACGCGATTTTGAGCGGAGACTGGAAAACGGCATCACTTCCCACTAACTCCACATTGCTATTGCTTCTATTCACCGAATAGCACTCATATATTTGGCACACACAACCTACGAACTCGCATGCACATCACCTACCTCTTCATGGGAGATGATGTAGCAGCATGATCCGTTTTTGTCTAAATATGCCGAATGTTGTGGAATATTACCGATTGGTTACCTTGATGTTAACCTCTGCTTTTTTGGTAAGATCACGAATGACGACACGGGCTTTGGTATTGGCGGGAAGATCGACGGAGAAATTCCCACGGGAGCCCCGTTGGTTGCCCAAGGCTTTGCTCGCAGGGGCTGAGAGCAGTCCTTCTTCTCCCTGAGCATCCTCGGCTCGAAAAACGAGGACACGTGCTTCCCCATCGGAAACAGAAAACTCAACATCGATCTTCTGAGGTTTCGGTTGTGGGTCCAAATCGATGGACCGAGCATCACCGACGTCCATGGTGTAATTCTTGCTCACATTCAACCGAGCAGGGCCGCACCCTACAAGGATCATAACCCCTGCTCCAATAATCATGATCAGGAACCATCGTACAGCGAAAACACGAGCCATGAGCACTCCTCCTCAAAGTGGCGTCACGCTATTATGGGACGTGATTTGATACGTCATCAACCTCGGCATCCTCATTGTAGCGATACGTCTGATCTAATACTAATACATTCTAGTTTATCTCATGTGGCAGAGGGAGAGTTTCGATTTCACAGCCGGTGTTCAATCGATACTTTTCAGCAGGGGTTCGAGAAATTGTGAGACAATCGCAATAGATTCTGGAGTGCAATAGAGTTGCAATGTGAAAACCTCTTCTTGACAATGGTAAACCAGAGCAGTGTAGGCAGGTGGACCAGCTCTTAACAACTGGGTTTTCTTGAGGGATGGTAGTTGGTTATTATCCAATTTCATCAACTCCATGAAGTCAAGTGCGAACGGTATCATAGCTCGCAGGTCAAAGAGATTACCACTGCCACTGCTGGCTAATTGCTCACGCATGAGGGCAAATTCCGGTCGGGTGGCTAGCGTCTCTTTACCATCCAGAAATCGGTCCAACAGTTGCCGGGCGTCATCCCAATTATTGGCCCATAATTCCACGAGTTCCTTCTGCTTGTCCTTCTCGACCACACCCACCCACATGGTGGTCCGCTCGGGTACCATACGTCGCAAAATATCCCGTGCAATTTCTTGCTGATCGGCGTCGATGTTTTCCAGCAACTTCTCCCAATCAAAATGGAGGCGTATTTCCGTGAAAGTAAACCCGCGATGCTGCTCTGCGGCCTCTCGGATCCCCGGCCGGGTTTTCAATGGCTGTCCGTGGGCATGTGCTCCTGCCTCCAAAGCTTTGTGGAGTTTCACGTAGGCACGTAATGCCTTGTCGGGATCGCGATATCGCGCGATGGTCAATCCACGTAACGGCATGGACCAGCATCCCCGCAGCATTTGCAATCCTGCCGCCTCGATGTCTTCTTGATGCATTTTCACAAGTCTCTGTCCGGTTGGATCTTCATCGGCAGCTCGGAAGTTTTGGGTCAGGTGAGCGAACAATTTGCCCAGTTCCCCTCCTGTGGATAGGGCGAAGTAGATCGGCATCCCTGCGGGTAACTGTCCCCACTCGCTCCAGGGTAGCCCCTTTTCCCGAGCCAACACCCGGCTGCTGGGTGTATTTTCGCCGAAACGGACATGCATATTCAATTGCACACCCTTGGCTCCGAATTCCAGCCCAAAGACCAAAGCCTGGCTATCTTCTAACGCCTGGAATAAGGCCGGGATCATTTTTTTGATCAAATCCCGTTCGGCAGGGTCTAATTGGGGAATTTCCTGTTCCACCTGTTGAAGCGCAAAGTCGAGCAACCCTTTCAAGGCGCGCAATTCCTCGGCGTAACGTTGCACCAGACGTTCCGCATTGACGTACACCGCCAGGTCTGCCTTCAGAAAAGCCTCTGTTAGCTTCGGGCCTAGAGCTTGCGTCGATCCTCGGGTGTATTTGCCGCCATACTTTCTGGCTACCTCCAACTCTGAGCAGATGGCCACATATTCCCCCAAATCGCTCAGGAAGACAATAGTTTCCTCCGGCATCAACACTGTAGTGCGTACGGCTTCGATCCCTGCACCTTCTTTAGTTCGTGCTCGTTGTTCCGTGGGAGTCAAAAATGAAGTGCAAAAGTCCTTGTAACTTTGTACGGGTAATAGCAGGCTCCATTGGAAATCATCGAGCTCCTCGCCAAAATTGTGGATCACAAAATAGATACGGGCCTCGGGCTTTAACGCCCTCATGCTTCGGTCCTTGAGAAGGCTGGATGCTAACTCTTTGCCCAGTTGGTCACGCCACCGGGTGGCCTGCTTCGGAAAGGCAGCCTGTGCGAATTCGTGAAAATGATCTTGTATGGCTTGGATTCCCTTGATTGCAACGACGATCTGAGCATCTGCCGGGTAGGGAAAATCCCGACCCAGCGGCGAAGCCGTGGGTGAGTCTGCCGAAGCACGCCCCGCCGTTGCAGAGAGGCAAAAGGCTACGCAGATGATCCGAAGAAAGTACGCCTTCCACGTCAGTACCTTGACCTGAACGGGAGCTGCTGGTTCAGACAAACACGGTGCTGGATGCGATGATGGCCTGGCTTGGGACATGTTTGGTGCTCCACAGCATTCCAAATCCATCGGGTCTATAAGGTCAGTCCGGGGTAAAAGAACATGTCGGGCAGTTCCCTCTGCGTTCAGCCTCGGCTATGCTTGACTTCAGATTACTCGATTCTGGGGTGAGTGGGGAAGCCTGAAAGTTGGAAGGCTTTGGGAGGAGCGATCACATTGGGGTTCACTCAACCGGTACTGAGCAGAAGTCGGACTGAGGTTGCCTGCTATTATAGTTTGAAAGAGACCAACCCCCCAGGATCGATGGAGGCGATCATGCGAGTGCTGACCGCAATTCCAGTGTACAATGAGGCTCGCTCAGTGCGACAGGTGTTAGCGGCGGCACGACGCTATTGTCCGGAGATACTCGTAGTCAATGATGGTTCCACCGACGGTACCGCTGCCTTATTGGACGCGGAATCCGGGATTTATCGCATCGATCACCCGAAAAACCAGGGTTATGGAGCGGCCCTGATTTCCGCTTTTTCTTTCGCTTTGGAGCAGGGTTACGAGGTTCTGGTAACCATGGATTGCGATGGCCAACATGAACCTGCACGGATACCGGATTTGCTGAGAGCTTTGCCAGGCTACGATATAGTCTCCGCCAGCCGATATTTGCGTGATTTTCGGGAGAATACACCGGCACCTACAGATCGCCGTTATATCAACGCTGTCATCACCCAGGAGCTGAACCGCCGCTTCGGTTTACAGCTGACGGATGCCTTCTGCGGTTTCAAGGCCTACCGACGGCACGCTTTATCTTGTTTGCGGATCACGGAGGTGGGATGGGGTATGCCCTTACAGCTGTGGGTTCAAGCGGCACGCCTAGGATTGCGTATCCGCGAAATCGCCGTACCACGTATTTACCTGGATCCCAGTCGTGCCTTTGGTGGAATGCTCAATGATCCTGAACAACGCCTGGCGTATTATCTCAGGGTGATCAAATCGGCCTTGCTTGACCCGCTTCCGTGTCCAGAATCTTTGACAATTCCTACCACCGCCTGATCCCTGATGTTATGTTGCCTCTACTCCGTGCTCCTCAAACCGACCGTACGTATTTTCTCCATCCGCCTCCTGAGGATATTCAACGCACCATTCATCAAAATGTAGAACGTTTTCGGCGGCTAAAAATCACGATCGATGGGATGTCCGTGCTTGAGCTTCAACGACTTCTCCGGAGCGAAATTGCTCCTTGGACAGATCCTCCGTTGCCTGTGATCCCGGCTCAGGGGGATGGTCCTCTCTTTGTTAGTGGACATCAGCCTGAGCTGGATCATCCGGGAGTGTGGCTCAAACATTTTTTCCTTCATGGTTTATCTCGGGAGTTCGGGGCCATTCCCCTCCATCTGGTTGCTGATCACGATCTGCCCAAGCGGAATTGTGTGTATGTTCCCAGAGTACCTCAAACTGAACGAGAATTTGCTACGCGTGCCTTCGTCCCTTACGATAGCGCCGATGTGACGACACCTTATGAGTTTCGGCCTGTCTACGATGCCCAACTCTTCAGCAACCTACCCCGCCGATTGCTCCCGTTGGCTCAGGCTTGGAATTTCGAACCGTTAGCATTGCAAGTCTGGCCGAGAGGGGTTTCACCTGGGCTTCGGTTGGTGGATCTTCTTGCCTCCATACGGCGGAACCTGGAACGACAGTGGGGATGTCGTAACCATGAATTACCGGTCAGCAAGCTGGCTCAGACGGAAGCATTCCGACGCTTTGCCCGACATCTCATGACCGATCTGCCCCGCTTCCGCCGAATTTATAACTCCACGGTGCAGCATTTCCGTGATGAACAAGCGGTCCGCCAACCCGTACGCTCCTTAGCAGAGTTGGAACCGGATGAGGCACCCTTTTGGGAAATACGTGGGAAGCAACGACTGCGGGCCACACGCCAGAGTCCTCTCGAAGCATTACGGCCACGAGCGATAACTCTGACACTCTTCTGCCGCCTGGTTCTGGGACCTTGTTTCATTCATGGTCTGGGTGGGGCACTCTATGATCAGATCACAGACGCTTTGAGCACTGAGTACTTCGGTGAACCTCCGCCCGTTTATCTCGTGGTAACGGCCACGATGTATCTTCCTCTGTCCTCAGCGATCGGAGCATGTTGCGGTGTGAAACCAGGCGATAACGGCGCGAGGCTCCATCCGACCCTCCTTCGGCATCTGTGGCGGGATGTGTATTGGAATCCCCAACGCCACCTGCCCGCCGATGCACCACTTGAGGCGAGGCAGTTGGCAGAGCATAAGCTCGCCTGCATCCGGCACGAGCCACCTCGCGAAGAACATGCTGCACGCCGGCGCTGGTTCCAGACACTCCGTACACTCACGGAGTCTTTGCGAAGCTACGTAGGAAAGTCCCTGCAAACCTTACAGCATCAGTATCAGCTGTCACAGCAGTGTCAAAAATGTCAGGAAGTGTTTCGCCGCCGCGACTATTCTTGGGTATTGTTCCCGGAAGATGTTTTGCGGCCATTTTTGACGCAATTCTTAGATTGGAAGCACATCATCAGGGAACAGACCTGCCTGCTGGACGATCGGTGTGAGGGGACGCAGAGATGATGCGGCATCGGGATGCGTTGGAAGTTCTTGCCCGGCACCGCGGCGAATACATTGTCATCACCACCATGGGATCGGTTGCTCTCTGGCCCGAGTTCTCGGATACGAGTCGCGACTTTCACTATCTCCCATCGAGCATGGGTGAGGCGGTTCCGCTGGCGTTGGGTTTGTGTCTGGCACGCCCTGAAGTACAAGTGGCTGTATTAGTGGGTGACGGTAGCTTGCTGATGAACCTGGGATGTCTAGTGACCACCGCCCAGTACGCGGTTCCCTTACGGATCATTCTGGTTGACAATGGTCTGTACGAAGTTACCGGCGGACAACCAGTAGCTCATGCACGGCGCACGGACTTCGCCCGCATCGCTCAGGGAGCAGGCATCCCCCGAGTTTATGTCTGTGCGACTCTCGATCAGTGGCAACACTCGGCACCGGAGGTATTCAGCGGTCCCGGCCCCGTATTTGTCTGGTGGCAGGTCTATGGGGAGAAAGGCCGCACTACTCCTCTACCTCCCCGTTCTATGCCCGAACAAATTCGTCGATTGCAGAGCTTATGGTCCCACGAGCACTGATCGCTTATCAGGGTGAGGGATGCAGAGTACTTTTTGGAATGTCGCTTATTAGAAGCGATGATCCGTTTCAGGTCCTGGATCATGTCACTGCTGCGAGATCCGGCACGAAAAGCTTCGGGCTGAGCACGGAGAACTCATGGAGATTCCCGTGGTGGATCACCGAGAAGGAGCCATGCATTTTGGCAAGTCCCTTATGGTTTTCTCATTTTCGGCTGGGGATGACAGAGGCACAGAGAGAGCAGCTTCCACCGCGGCGAGTAGTTCTTGTGGCCGATAAGGTTTGGAGAGCAGCCCGATGGCACCGTCTAGCTCAATGAGTTCCTCCGAAGAATACCCCGTCGAAAAGAGAACCCGAACCTCAGGTACTAAAGCGGTCATCTGACGGAAAGCATCCCGCCCGGATAACCGTGGCATCATGACATCGAGAATGACCAGGTCGATCCGGTTGTGGTGACACCGGAAAACTTCTACAGCTTCCGCGCCATCTTCAGCCAGTAATACCTCATAACCGGCGCTGGTCAGAGTTGCCTGAGCGATGTTGCGGATCATCTCTTCGTCATCGACTAACAGGATGCAAGGGCGTGTGGTCCGCGAGGCAGAAGAGGTGCGGACGACAGGAAGGGAATCAACAGGACGACGCAGGGTCTGATTCCGACCAATCGTTCCCGAATGTGGAACAACAAGCTGTTGCACAGCGGGATCGTCCTTCACAGGGAGAAACAATTCCATGGTTGTCCCCTGTCCCCATGTCGAACGGCAGCGGAGCCACCCTTGATGCTGTTTGACAATTCCTAAGACCATGGGTAGCCCCAGTCCCGTTCCTTTGCCTACTTCCTTGGTGGTAAAGAATGGCTCGAAGATCCGGTCCATCACTTCCGGAGGAATGCCCGTACCGGTGTCTTGCACACGCAAACAAACATAGCGCCCGGGTTTGGCGTCGGCTGGATAGGCTGACAAATCCGCTTCATCGATCGTCACAGCATGGGCTTGGAGGGTAATGGTTCCACCTTCGGGCATGGCATCGCGAGCATTCAGGCAAAGATTGATAAGGGCTTGGACAATAAGATTAGGGTCAGCCAGGATCGAAGGACAATCAGCCGCCACGGAGATGGAAATGCTGATGCGAGGATCGATAGCATGACGCATCAGAGTCACCACTTCCTGGAAGATATTCGCAGGTTGGACCTGGGCGAATACCAGTTGATTGCGGCGAGCGAATGCCAAAAGTTTGCTCGTCAAATCGGCAGCTCGCAGCGCAGCCTTTTCCACAGCTTGAAGCAGCATGGAGTTGGGATCATCGGGGGGCAGGTGAATCAGACTTAGACTACCCAAAATGCCCGTCATGATGTTGTTGAAATCATGAGCCACACCGCCGGCCATCTGACCGATGGCTTCCATCTTTTGGGCCTGCCGCAGTTGCTCTTCCAATTGGAGGCGTTCGGTCCAATCGTGGATCAGGATCAGTTCGGCATCACGGCCGTCCATAACCAAAGGGTGCGAGATGACTTCCACGTTGAGGATTTTCCCCGAGCGGGTACGATGCCGACGAAAACGGGAGGTAACGGTTGAGGGTGTGATCGGAACCGTCAGTTCCCCTGCATCCAGATCTTTGAGATGCAGATGTGTGAATTCCTCACGGCTATATTGATATACATGTACGGCCGCTTCGTTGACGGCCAGAAAGCGGCCGCTGGGTTGCTCAATGACCCACATCGGCTGCGGATTGCCATCAAAGAGTAGACGATAACGTTCCTCGCTCTTACGCAGCGCCTCGGCGGCCTGTCGCTGGTCTGTTATATCCCGCTGGATCATAACCCAGTGTGCGACGCGACCACGCCGATCTGGCACGGGAACCAGGCTCAGATCCACCCAATACGGTGTGCCATCTTTGCGATAATTCATCAATTCTGTACGTAATGGCTGGCCGTGATCCAAAGCGTTGCGGAGTTGCTCCAAAGTCGCAGCATCGGTCTCAGGACCACGGAGCAGATATAAGGAGCGACCGATCACTTCCGACTGAGAGTATCCACTCAATCGACAAAAGGCATCATTGACATAAAGCACCGAGCGTCCCTGACCATTTTGGGGATGTGCTTCCAGGATCACGATCGCATCATGGGCATGAACCACGGCGGACTCTAAAAGCCGGAATCCCTCAGCGTGTCCGGAAAGCGGAGGAGTTGCGGCGGTATTTCTCTCTTCGTTTTGGGCTTTCCTACGGTGTCGGCGTAGCAGGGATGCTGAAATCACAAATACACCAGCAGCACCGATCCAACCGATCCACTCCCGCGGATATAGAAAATAGAGGGCAACACTCAAACCCAAACCCAGAAACACAAAAACTGTACCCAAGGAATGAGGTCTTGCATTCATGCTATGGGCGGGTATTGGAAGTTCAGGACAGTCCCATGTCATCCGGCTCGACGGAATACCTACGCAATTCACCTTAATGCCCCAATGCCAAATGTCCAAGTCGCGATTGCCTTTTCGGTGGAACTTTTTTCAAGATGAAGGCGAAGCATTATTGTGAAAAATGACAATTAGGGCTGAGGCCATAAATTTTCGCTATGGATTCAATCCGTTATCCTTCCCTAGGAAGCACGGTTCTAGCAGCATGGGATACCCTGATCTCCAGAGCTGTATTGTGGATTTAGAACGAACCGGGCAATTGGTGCGGATTGAGGAGGAAATCGACCCTTACCTGGAAGCCGCCGCGCTGCATCGGCGTGTCCAGAGCCGTGGGGGACCTGCATTATGGTTTCGTCGTGTCAAGGGGACTTCCTTTTCCATGGTTTCCAACCTGTTCGGGACGTCCCAACGCATTCGGTTCTTGTTCCGAGATACTTTGGATATCATCCGACAATTGATGTCGTTGAAACGGGATCCGCAGCAGTTGTTCCAACGACCCTGGCGGTATTGGAGGTTACCGCTGTGGCTGAACTGCGCTCGGCCGCGCTGGGTACGTCGGGGTCCTGTGCTTGCGGCACAGACGACCTTATCACGGTTGCCCCAATTGCAATGCTGGCCGGCCGATGGGGGGCCTTTCATCACTTTGCCGCAAGTCTATACCGAACACCCGGATCAACCGGGATGGCGTCATTCCAACTTGGGAATGTATCGGGTGCAACTGGCTGGCAATGAGTACCAACCTGATCGCGAATGTGGTTTACATTATCAGATTCACCGGGGCATCGGGGTTCATCATGCGGCAGCATTGCGTCGCGGAGAACCGCTACCCGTTACCATCAGCGTTGGTGGTCCTCCTGCTTTAGCTGTCGCCGCAGTTATGCCTTTGCCCGAGGGGATGCCCGAAATTGCCTTTGCCGGAGTCCTGGCTGGCCGACGCATCCGTCTTTGCCCGACCCCCAAGAATGAATCCTCCTTCCCACTACCTCTTTTTGCCGACGCCGATTTCGTTATTACGGGGTATGTCGAACCCAACCGAACCAAGCCGGAAGGACCTTTTGGTGACCATCTCGGATACTACAGCCTTCGCCACGAGTTTCCAGTTATGACGGTGACAGCCATTTATCACCGGGCGGATGCTATCTGGCCCTTCACCGTTGTGGGACGACCACCTCAGGAAGACTCCTGTCTGGGTGAGTTGATCCATGAACTGACGGGTCCGGTCATTCCGTCGGTGTTGCCGGGCGTTCATGCCGTTCATGCGGTGGATGCAGCCGGTGTGCATCCTTTACTCTTGGCCATCGGTTCGGAGCGCTATGTCCCCTATGCCGCTGAACGACAACCCCAAGAATTGCTGACGCAAGCTTCCGCCATCCTGGGACAAGGGCAACTCTCGCTGGCTAAGTATCTCTTCATCGTCGCTCAGGAAGATGATCCCTCTTTAGATGTCCATGATGTGCCTGCTTTCTTCCGCCATGTGTTGGAACGACTTCGCCCCGACCGGGACCTCCATTTCCACACGCGAACAACCATAGACACATTGGATTATTCGGCCGGTTGTGGTCTGAATGTCGGGAGCAAGGTTGTTGTGGCTGTGGCGGGAAGGAAACGACGGGAACTGGCCCGAGAACTCCCATCGCACTGGCCCATTCCTTTTGAATTCGGACCTCTGCGGATGGTCCTGCCCGGCATCGTCGCGATTCAAGGACCGCGTTGCCAACCTGAAGACCCCACTACGGCGAACCATTCCTCAGGTGACCTGGCCATTACCCGCTTGCTGGCCTGCTGGGAGGAAGCCTATCGTGGGGATCGCTCATCCTGGGAAAACTGGCCTTTGATCACCGTCGTGGACGATGTGGATTTCGCGGCCCGAAACCTGAAAAACTGGCTTTGGGTGGTCTTCACCCGAAGTGACCCTGCTCGGGATATCCACGGTATTGCCGCCTTCACCCACAATAAGCATTGGGGATGTCACGGCCCGGTCATTATTGATGCTCGGCTCAAACCGCATATGCCCGACCCTGTAGAGGAGGATCCCGACATTCAGAAACGGATCGATCGCTTCTTCACACGCAAGGGCCCCTTGGCGGCATGGGGATGATCCTGATAGCCGGGGAAACGTAACGCATGATACTGTTGGCCAAGCCGCCCCACAGCTCGAGGGAGGCGACGGAATCAGGCCGATCACCCCGGCTATTTCGTTTCCTCCCAAAGAATCTGGCATTTCGGCAGAGCCTTTTGCAACTCGGCGAAACCTTGAGTCGAGACCCTTGTTTTCCGCAAATCGAGTGTTTCCAACTTGGATAGCTTGACCAACTCCTTCACCGAGTTGTCATTCACCGCCGTACCGGCGAGGTTCAATACCCGCAATTCCTTCAGTTCGGTCAGTTGCAGAACAGTAGGAGTGTCGCAGAGAGTATGTGCCAGGGATAATTCCTCCAACTGGGTTACTGCCGCTACCAGATGGCCGACACCGGAGGTTCCTACTTCATTTCCATCGAGCACCAATTTCTTGAGTTTGGGCAGACGGGGGAACTGGCTGAGGATTTGATCACTCAATTTCGCTTCCATTAGTCCGAGTTCCGTGAGTGTCGTGATTCCTCGGAGAAACCCGAGATTGGGCACCGGCTGTGCCGTTATGCTCAGGGCTTCGAGGCGGTCCCAATTGGGATCAGACAGCTGAGCGAGCATTTCGGTGATGTTACCGAGCGGCTCCCGGAGATCGGTCAACCCTTTGTTCTTTCGGAAATCCAAACGGGTCAACTTTTTTATGTCTTTCAGGTGAATCAGACCTGCGTCTGTGATAGGCGTTTCAGCAAGATTGAGCCATTCCAGATCGGGTAATTCTCTGAGGTAACTCAGGCCTGTGTCGGTAATCGGATTTCCGTTGATGTCCAGGTACTTGAGCATCCTCAGTTCTCTCAACCGTGCCAGAACATTATCCGTAATCTTATCGCCGCCAATATGAAGGAATATCAAGTTTTTCAATTCTAGAAGATGATCAAGTCCTTCCTCCGTCACGCGAGTGTAGCCGACATCCAAGGATGTTAGATTTTTGAGTTCCTTGATGTGAGTCAGCCCGTCATTACTGATTGGGGTTGCATAAAGCCACAGTCGGTCAAGGTTCCTGAGATCTTTCAGGTGGCCGATACCGGCATCGGAAAGATGTTCGCAATAGCGCAAGGATAGATCCCTCAGGCTTGTGATATTCCTGAGATGGAACAAACCGGCATCGGTGATCCTGGTACCATCGAGGTGCAAGACGGCCAGATTTTGGAGTTCTGCCAGACGCGCGAGGTCCTGATCGTTCACGTGGGGATTGCGATAGAGATATATCGCACGTACCTCGAAAGGTTCAGCGGGCAAGTTCATGATGGGAGTAAACTCATCAGGCCGTCCTGAGAGACGGATGCGGATTGACCCTCCTACAGAAATCACCCACTGGGCAGCCTGGCGATCGGGATCCTTTCCTCCCTTCGCACTCGGGTCCTTCGATCTGATGTCGCCGGTGAGGGAACCTGGTGACTTTGGTTTCCCTTTCGGCCACACTTTGACGGTCCGCCTACCATCCTTGATCTCCACGCTGTTACCGTGATCGATTTGGATCCAGGCGATTTCCTTGCCGCTCTTGTCACGGATGATGACGATGAGCCAATCAGGATGAGTGTCGCCAGAGTGGCAATTCCTAAGGCGACAGGGAGGGTAAAGTTGGGGTACGAGCGGCGAGGTCGACGTTGGGTTTGCGGAGCGGTGGGAGGTGCCGAAGTATCAGAGATGGTGAGTATAGCCCAAGGGTTGTTGACCGTTTCCGGCTCTGTTTGTGGAGTGGATACCGGTTGAGCCACGGCCAGCGCTTGCTGGCCGGGGGAGAGCGCAGGGGGTGGAGATTGCTCTGTGACGATTAAGGTCTCGATGATAGTGCGCAACTCATGAATAACTTCCCGAGCACAGCTGGGGCGTTGCTGAGGGTCTTTCGCTAGCAGTCGCATAATCAGATCGGCCAACGCGGGCGGGAGATCGGGGGCCAATTCCTGGATCGGGCGGGGTTGCTCGGTGGCCAACATCACGAGCATACTGTAGGTGTCTGGCGCCGACAGGGGTAGTTGACCGGTAGCCATGCGATAAAGAACCACGCCGAGGCTGTATAAATCGGCGCGGGCATCGACTTTTTCGCCTTTGGCCTGTTCCCACTCGTTTTCCCAATCGGGAGGTGGTCCTGGATCAACAATCTCTTCAGCCTGTTGACCCAGACATACGAGAGGGAGTCGTCGGTGTTGCCGGAAATGCTGTCGTATCTGGTTAGCGGTGATATGATCCAGCCAGGCGTGAAAAACACCGCCACGTGCTTGAAACTCCTTCAGATGCTGGAAAACGGCTCGAAACACCTCCTGAACCACATCGGCTGCATCACTGTCTTGCAAACCCGAACGGCGACACCACGAGTAGACAATCGGACCATAGAGGGTGCACAACCGTTCTCAAGCCTTTGGTTCCTCATTGCATGCCCGTTGCAGTAGGCTTAGCGACGTCGATAGCATCGGCAACTCACAAATCACTGCGATACCCTAGAGCAATGCCTTTACGCCGAAAACATAGCATATTGGCTCCACCACGGGATACGCAAATCGGTCTTACCGACGTGGCTAAGGAACATATAGAAGGCTGTTTGATTTGGGGAGAGGTTCGGTTCGAGTTGGCGTGATCCCCCAAAGAATTCTCAGGCTTATTCCCGAGAGAGGCGCTGCCGATCCCCTGATTTCGAAAGATTTGTGGCAGTTCCACTATAATTGTTGTCAAGAGGATGGCATGACCGGTTTCAGGTCGTTCGGATGAGGAGCTGGTGAATATGCAGCTGGATCCCAGTCAAATGTCGGCCTTGGAGTTATATCATTATCTCGTCGGCATCGTGACTCCTAGACCCATCGCGTGGGTGACGACGGTTTCACCGGCTGGGATAGTGAATCTGGCTCCGTTCAGTTTTTTCAATCTTTTTGGTGCCAATCCCCCGATCGTTGTTTTTTCTCCAACACTGCGACGGGACGGGAGTAAGAAGGATACTCTGCGCAATTTAGAGCAGATCGGCGAATGTGTGATCCATGCTGCCACGGCATCACTCGCGGAGAAGGTGAATCTATCTTCCAAGGAAGTTTCACCGGAAGAAAGTGAGGTGACCTTGGTGGGTCTCTCCACGATTCCCAGTGTCAAAGTTCGTCCTCCCCGCCTGGTAGAGTCTCCCACAGCTTTGGAGTGTAAGGTGCGACAGATTCTCCCGTTTGGGAACGGGCCAATCGCTCCTAACCTGGTCGTAGCCGAGGTAGTCCTGGTACATATTGCGGAGGGAATTTTAGACGATCGTGGAGGAATCGATCCCCAGCGTTTGCAGACGGTGGGACGTATGGGAGGTAACTACTGGTGCCGAACCACAGACCTGTTTGAATTGGCACGACCTTAGTGCCTTGCAGTGGAATCCGTTGTTAGCACACATGGCACATGGCAAACCGTCGTGTGGATAGCCAGGGTTACGTTCGATCTGGTCAGGATCGTTGAGGTTGTCCAACAGGATTCCGAATCCCCCAGCAATCTTTCTGGATTCGACCGGTCTTGCTGCGAGCATTACCAACATCCTAACATGGCAAGCATTCCACTTTATTGGGGTCAAAAAGGCAGTGAACGGTTGGGTGAACGCGATGATGGGTCGCCCGAGCGCGGAGGCAACCTGGCGATAGGCAGAGAACGATATGGCCTTTGGAACGAGGAATGCCATGAAGATCGCCGTAATCGGGACGGGATACGTAGGTCTGGTCACGGGAACGTGTCTTGCGGAGAGTGGCAATGATGTTGTGTGTGTGGATAATAACGCGCAGAAGATTGCCATTCTTCTGCAGGGACGATTGCCCATTTATGAGCCTGGGCTGTTAGAGCTGGTGCAGCGAAACCGGCGGGAAGGAAGATTGCATTTCACGACGGATCTGAGTGCGGCGGTCCAGGAAGCTCTATTGATCTTTATCGCGGTGGGTACCCCTGCTACGGCAGAGGGTGCGGCCGACCTGAGCGCAGTTTTTGAGGTCGTCGAAGCAGTGGCGCACACAATACGCAAGATTTCACAACCCTCAGCTGCTCCCCGTATTCTGGTCATCAAAAGTACGGTCCCGGTCGGTACCAATGCTCGTATTAGCCGGCGATTGCAAGAGTTGGGCTGTGCCCAGTTGCTGGAGGTTGCTAGCAATCCGGAGTTTCTCAAGGAAGGCGCTGCGATCGAGGACTTCATGAAACCCGACCGGGTAGTTGTGGGAGTACGTCGCCCAGAGGTGGCCGAAGTACTCCGTGAGCTTTATGCCCCGTTCCTGCGTACCGATCGTCCCTTCCTCGTCATGTCACCTGAATCAGCCGAGATGACCAAATATGCGGCCAATGCCATGTTGGCGACGAAGATCAGTTTTATCAATGAAATCGCTAATTTATGTGACCGTTTAGGAGCAGATGTTCACGATGTTCGTCGTGGCATTGGACACGATCAGCGGATCGGATTCCAATTTCTTTTTCCGGGTCCTGGTTATGGCGGTTCCTGTTTTCCCAAGGATGTGGGTGCTGTGATCGCAATGGGTCGGCAGGTAGGATACCCGATGCGTTTGATGCAGGCTGTCGAAGCTGTCAACAACGCTCAGAAACAGGTGCTGTATCGGAAAATCTGGGCGCATTACCAGGGCCAGTTGTCGGGTAAGACCATTGCCATCTGGGGCTTGTCATTCAAGCCGCGAACGGATGACATCCGCGAAGCGCCTTCACTGGTTCTGATCGAGGCCTTGCTCCGCGAGCAGGTTTCACTGCGTGTCCATGACCCTGAAGCGATGGAAAATGTCCGAGCAATGTATGGCGATCGTCTATACTACGCTCGGAACCCTTACGATGCTGTCCTTGGGGCGGATGCCTTGGTGATCGTGACGGAATGGGCTGAGTTTCGCAATCCTGACTTTTTGCTCATCCACCGCCTGATGAAGGGACATGTCATCTTCGATGGTCGAAATATTTACGAGCCCCGACAGATGGCTAACCTAGGATTCACCTACTATGGCATAGGGCGCGGTCTGGCGCTGAACCTAGGAGACCCCGAAGCCGGTGGACCAAAATAAATCTTATTTCAGACCAGAAGAGAGCTCCTTGAGATAAAGAAGAAATCTCGAATTATATTCATAGCATAGGTTGCTGTCTGGAAAACCACTTGCGCCATGAGAAATTGGTTTGATGATTCTGTACGGGTATAAGTACAGGTATATGTGTATTTTCATGAGATGGATTATCTTCATGCTTATCGAATCTGCAATTCATCCACAATTGACAAACTATGCCTAAAATAGTCCAGACGCATATCCCAATGTGAATGATCAAAGTATTATCTTGAGACCATTGCATGGAATCGAAAGTTGCAACAGATTCGATCAGTAGCAAACCAGCATGCACCATAATCAAAGTGCCCAGGATGGAAGTTACGATGAGCCAGCCGAGCCGATACAGAAGCATTGCGATCAAACCACCCAACGGAAACGCAAGCCAGGTGTCGTGAAATTCGGGCAAGTATTGACACGTGAGGTGGTAAAGAGTGACTCCTCCCAGTACAAAAATGGCAAGGCGTGCCAACTCGACGGCCACTAAGGCAGCGGCTAAGGCGATAACCGTGATTACAACAGCAAGGGGTGTTTGAGTCCAGAGATTGCCGTATTTCCAGGTAATAGCCACTGCAGTAGCAAGTGCAAGGCAGGTAATCCAGAACCGATGCCATTTCCATCCGAACAGCCAGATGGCCAAACCTAATGCCAACAAGGTACCGAGCATTGCAACGCTCATCCCCCGAGCTACTTGCAAAACTTCACTATTGATCATACTAGGAAAATTCATAAGATATCCTCAGTTTATTTAGTATATTATAATATGATGATAAATTGCGAAATGAATGATTATCCAGATCGATGAATTCATCCCTCGAGTAGTTTTATCAATACGGTTCGTTGTCGTGGCCCATCGAATTCGCAGAAAAATATCCCTTGCCAAGTTCCTAAAATGAGTTCTCCATCCTGGATAATGAGATGGACCGATGGACCGATCAACGTGCTTTTGATATGAGCATCGCTATTGCCTTCATTGTGACGGAAGCCATCCATCCGTTGGGGGACCAACCGGTTCAGCCAAAGGAGAATGTCATGGGCCACATCTGGGTCTGCATGCTCCTGGATGGTGACTGCTGCTGTCGTATGAGGACAATACACCACGCAGGTACCGTTCCGGAGTGACGACGCCCTGATGAGGGATCGGACCTCATCGGTAATATCCATCAACTCCTCACGGCGGCGAGTTTGAACTTTTAGCGACAAAACATCATGGGACATTGTCGTTTTCCTCCCGGCATTTGCTATGGTAACAACGAAAGCTGATTGTTCAAAGTCGCAGAAATGAATTGCCTCGGTATTCCGTAGCGAAGTGTGCGGGGATTAGGTACCGGGTTGAGGAAAGGGAAAGCAGCGGTGCTCATTATTGTGGAGCGAAGTGAAGCAGGGAAAACTTTGGCAGCGGTGCTCAAAATACGCCTGGGCTGGAGTTGGTCACGCGTGAAACGCTTGATCGAACGGCGTCACGTTCGGGTTGGCCAACAAATAGAAACTAATGTGGCCCGTCGGCTGAAAAGAGGTCAAGAGATAAGGGTTGCCAGCGTCACACTTGGCGGCAAAGGAAAAGGCGATCGTTCCGGCTTCATACACCCTTCTCTTGCCAATCCTCGTCATGGTTCTAGTTCATGGCGACCTTCATCCCAGCCACGAAATTCCCGCCCATCCTCCAGAACGAAGCAGAATATGGCTCGGCAGGCGAAATGTGATGGATCGAACAAGCACCCTAACGTTCCCCATCTTGCTCAAACCGGAAGCAATTCTGAGTTGACTCAGAATCTGTCACACGTGCGGACAGACCCTCTGGGAAATTCTCCAGGGAAGCAGGCCGAGAGGGCTGTCCATGACGACCAAAAACCTGCGATCGACGTTATTTATGCCGATGAAGCTTTAGTTGTCGTGAATAAGCCTGCGGGTTTGACAACCATGCGTCATACCTATGAGGAAGCAGAGTTTGGAGAGCGGGCTCGGCGTTATCTTCCCAAGACATTAGCGGATTACCTGCCTAGTTTACTGGGTAGTCCGCGACGTAAGGTTTATGCTGTTCACCGGCTGGATCGTGATACATCGGGGTTGGTTGTGTTTGCTCGCACACCTCAGGCAGCCCGGCAATTGTCGGAGCAATTGCGAAGTCATCGTATCGAGCGTCGCTACTGGGCTATCACCCGTGGCATACCTCCCGAGGGACGGTTGGAGTCGTGGCTGGTTCGAGATCGTGGGGATGGCAGGAGAGGAAGTACAACTCCGAAAGCCGCCGGCGCCAAGCGTGCCGTCACCTATGTGCAGGTCATTGAGAAACTCGGTCCATTTGCCCTTGTCGAGTGTCGCTTGGAAACCGGAAGGACGCATCAAGTACGCATTCACTTGGGGGAGGCAGGCACCCCACTGTGCGGGGAACGGATCTACGATCGTCCGTTGCATGGCAAGCCTTATCCCGATGCCAGCGGGGCGGCACGGCCGATGTTGCATGCGTGTACTTTGGGATTTGTGCACCCCATCACCGGGGAGTCTTTGCTCTGGGAAGCACCACCTCCCGCGGACTTCCGGGAGTTGGTGGAGCGACTGCGACGAAGCAGAGATACGATCGATATCGAGATGAAATAGCGAGTCTGCATTGACGCTGACAATAGGGTCTGCTCGGTGAGCTGCAACGCCGGCTACTTATGGCCGCAATCTACCCTTGTTTCAACCATCGAGCAACATCACGGGCATGGTAAGTCAGGATCATATCGGCTCCCGCCCGGCGGATACTCGTAAGGATTTCCAAGGTGATGCGGCGCTCATCCAACCAACCCTGGGCAGCAGCGGCCTTGACCATCGCGTACTCACCGCTCACATTGTAAGCAGCCACAGGTAAACCGAAGCGGTCCTTCACCTGGCGGATGATGTCCAGGTAGGCTAGGGCCGGCTTGACCATGAGCAGGTCAGCACCTTCGCTTACGTCCAAGGCGGCCTCTTTCATCGCCTCTTTACTATTGGCAGGGTCCATCTGATAGGTGCTGCGATCCCCGAATTGGGGCGGACTTTCGGCAGCTTCCCGGAACGGCCCATAAAAAGCACTGGCGTACTTGACGGCATAGCTGAGAATCGCGATGTGTGTATAGCCGGCTTCATCGAGTCCCCGCCGGATGGCCGACACCATGCCATCCATCATACCACTCGGTGCGACTATATCTGCTCCCGCCCGGGCGTGGCTGATGCATTGCTCGACCAGCAGGGCTAGGGTAGCGTCGTTGTCCACATCCCACTTGCCGTTACGTTGATGTAAGATTCCACAGTGCCCATGGGAAGTATACTCACAAAAGCATTCGTCCGTGATGAGTAAAATCTCCTGACCGAAGTTCCGGCGTAGCTCTCGCAGAGCTTGTTGGATGATACCGTCTTCCTCTAAAGCGCTCGAACCTCTCTCGTCCTTGAATTCGGGGATACCAAAGAGGATGAAGTGCCGTAAGCCCCACTCCCGTGCGGTTCCGACTTCCTCGATCAGAACATCCACACTCAATTGATAGTTCCCCGGCATCGAGGAGATTTCTCGACGGATGCCTTTTCCAGGTCGTACGAATACAGGAAGAATCAAGTCGGCAACATTTAGTTCGGTCTCACGTACCAGATCACGCAGCAAAGGGTGAGCACGCAAACGTCGCGGTCGAGAAACAGGAAAAGGGGGGTACATCGTCGGTGCATCAACTCCTAGAGAGGCTTATGCCACAGGAACATAGCAACTCGATGTTCATCTGACGCCCGGATGATGGGCCAGGGTGTAGCGCAACGGATCGTGAGATCGTCCTGTGCCATGAGGCATCATTCGCTTAGTCCTAGAACTTTGTCCATTTGGCGAGATATCTTGCGGAGAGTATCCTCTCCCCCTCCTTGAACCTCTGCAGTTGCCCAACCTTCATAACCGATTTCGGCCAAGGCCTGGAGGATCTCCGGCCAGTTTTCATCTCCTTCCCCGATGTCCACCCACGGGTTGAGCTTGGCATTGTAGCGTTTCAGGCTGAACCCTTTGAAATCAAACTTGAGCATTCGTTTGCCCAATTTGCGGATCCACTCGGCGGAAGATACGCCATAACGGATCATGTTCGAACAGTCGAAGTACGCACCTACCCACGGGCTTTTGAAACTATCCACATACTCGATCAGCTGTTCTGGCTTGGTGATGAAGTTGTTCCAAACCACCTCGATAGCGATCTTGACGCCGCATTTCTCGGCCATAGGGATGGCCTTGCGGATTTCTGCTTGCGAGCGTTCCCAGCATTGGGCGAAGGTGACCCCTTCCTTGACAACCCCTGGAACAAGTAGGACGGTTTCAGCTCCTACGGTGTGGGCATCGCGGATAGCGGTGAGAAGAGCTTCCAGGCCTCTGGCGCGGACCTTTTCATCCGGGTCGGAGAGGGGTTGGTGCCAGTGAACCGAGTCAATCACTCCATGGATCACGACCCCTGTTTCCTTGCTGGCCTGGACCAACTCGTCCAATTGCGGAGTTCCTGGGCTATCAATTTCCGCGCCTAGAAAGCCGCATTTTCTGGCCAATTCCAGTTTGTCGCGATGCGTAGCATGCGGCAAACGAATCATGCTGTATTTGACAGCCTTTTTGAGTCGAACTTTCGGTGAACAGGCTCGAACGGAGCAGGGGTTCCACAAAGCCATGAAACTCGCAGTTATCCCCGCGCCCCGGCAGAGAAAATCACGACGTCCGATCGGTTGCGCCATGGGAGCCTCCCCCCAGCAAGTGCGATCTTCTTGGTCTGGTATTGCTCCGTTTGCCGGAAATTCCAGGCCTGGAGGATTTCCGGCCTGCTACAGAACGAACAATCTTAGATCAGAAAGACTGGTTAGGATAAATCGAGTAGTTCGATGTTGCTTCGTCCAGCTTTGCCGCGTCTTCTTGCGGGGTAATCACGTCAGACGATAGACACCCGGCATGGGAACAGGGGGCACCGGATTCGGTCCCCAAGCATACACCTTCGGGGCCAGCGAAGTTTTCGAATCCAGGAATTGTTTCCAGGTCAAGCGCTGCCCAGTGTAGGCGGCTTCCCGCGCGAATATGGCCAGGGCGGTGCTATGCGCTGCACTCTCCCCGTCGTTGATCGGCTTGCCCGAACGAATGCTGGCAAATAATTCGTCATGCTCCACCTGGTACATGTTCTTCAATTCACCGCTGAATTCCCAGACTTTGCCATCGTACCGTTCGATACGGTGCCGCATCAGGTGGCACTGACCTTGGGTTCCGATGATGTGATCATTGATATCGGAAGGACAGTTGGGCATCTGTCGGCATGCCGAAAAGATTTTCACACCGTTGGGAAACTCCAAGGTAACAGCAAAGTGGTCGTAGATATTCCCGTACTTCGGATCCGTTCGGACTTGCCGGCCTCCGACACCGATGGCGGAAATGGGAGTGGCCCCTTGAAGCACCCAATTCGCCTTGTCAAAATTGTGGCAGTGTTGCTCGACGATGAAATCGCCCGATAACCAGGTGAAATAGTACCAGTTCCGCATCTGATATTCCATCTCGGTCCACTTGGGATCTTGCCCCCGCCACCACAGTGGTCCCGTAAGGTAGGTGATGTGCAAAGCGCGAATATCCCCGATTATGCCGTCATGAAGTCTTTTGATCGTCTCCCGTTTTGCCTGGTCGTAGCGAAAGCAAAAACCGGAGCACAGAGCCAATCCTTTTTTCTTGGCTAATCGGGCACTCTCAACGACCGAATGGACTCCAGGTACATCGACAGCCAAAGGTTTTTCGCAAAAGACGTGCTTGCCTGCGTCGATAGCGGCCCGTAAATGCAGAGGCCGGAAGCCCGGTGGGGTGCATAAGAGAACGACATCGACACATTCTAGCAGCTTCTTATACCCATCGAACCCGTCAAAACATCGCTCGGGTGGCACATCGATTTTTGAAGCGATGTCCGGCACCTTGAGCAGGTTATTGAGGCTGCTTTGCAAGCGATCCATGAAGACGTCACACATAGCGACGAGTTTGACGTTAGGATCGGCACGGAGGGCCTCTCGCGCTGCTCCGGTCCCACGACCACCACAGCCGACCAGGCCAATTCGGAGTGTATCGTTGCCACCAGCATATACGTGCGGCATACTGGACGCCGTCAGGGCAGAAACCGCTGCTGTGCTGATAAATTCACGGCGATTGGGAGTTTCAGACATTTCAGATTACCTCGTTACGCTTGCGTAGAATCCAGGGTAGGGTGTTGCATGAACGCCCATGCGGCAACAACACTATTTATTGTGATACATCCTCCTGCTTTTGTCACGCATTTTTTGGAGATTGGCGGTTACTTCCCTCCGGGCTGTTAGGGAATCGATTCCCGACGCGTACTTCCTGTAACAATGGGGGACAATGTAGTGCGTCTGGTGTGATGGGGGAGGCGTCTATATGATGGGGTAGGCAACGTACTCGGTTCACTGCCTGTTGAGGGTGGATGGGAGCCAGTAGGGATTTCGGCAAGGACTGTCGAACACGTCATCAACACATATGTGGACTATGGGTGTACTCCGATGCAGGTAAGCTGTGCTTCCCGACACGTGTGGTTGGCATTTGGTGTGACCGTTGCGACAACGTTAGCGAGTTGGCCGCTCGCTCCTAGGACCTCTGCCTCCACCATACCCCATGCCCCGGAAGCGATCGCGTTGACACGAATCTTGACGGATTTACTCCGCCGTCACTTACCTGATCCCTTAGCCCAAGCAAGCGAGAATTGGGGAAAGCAACGCGAGGTGCACGGAACACGCCGACGGATCAGGGACTGGCGGATTGTTAGCGAACCCTACCAGGAGATACGCAACGACGGCCTCTGGCGGCGGCTGACCTTGCGAGTTCCTCGGAAAGACCAGTTGCGGGTTGGCATTCAGAACATCGAGTTTCCTCGCCGTGGTTGTCTGCGCGGTAGGGTTTTGACCGTGGCGGATCGAGTGGATCTCCAACTAGAGCAGCAACAATGGTGTAATGGCTTGCGTTTGTACGCTTGCGATACACGGGCCCATTGCAAAGTCGGGCTGACGTTGCGGGCAGAAGTGAGTAGCCGACAAGAACACCCCATCGACGCATTCTTACCCAAATACGTTCTCAAAATCCACATTCTCGAGGCACGTCTCGATTATACCGATGTTGTGGTCGATCACATCCTTGGGTTGGACGGCAAAGCCGCACGTGTTGTGGGCGATGGTATTCGCGAGGTGGTCAGTCGCTTCAAACCAGATTTCGAAGAGCAATTGCGACGTAAAGCCGAGACAGCCGTGATCCGCGTTATGGAAAATCGTGAATTGTGTATTGCATTGGATGAGTGGCTTCGGCGTCTTGCGAAACCCTGAATACTTCCCCTTGCACGTTGGCTTGGGCGGGAAGTATATACCTTCCGGAGATTATTGCTTTTTCCTCCATCAATGAATGGTCTTTTTCTGCCGTTGGTGGAGAAACATGCCTTTAGTTCTCGAGTGATCACCTTCGCGGGCAAGGAAGCCGCCTTATGGATCGTCCGATTCTCACTTGTTTGATCTGTGGGTTCGTCGCAGCAGGCTTGGCTGCACCGGTATTCGCCCAAGGAACACCATGGGGCACGCCTTCGGTTCCGTCATTATCCCGAACGGATCATCTCAACAGCACCTTGGCCGTGCAACGAGCAATGGTAGTCGCACGGCATCTTTTGGAACAGCGGCAACCTGCGGAGGCGGTAAGAGTTCTGGAGGCCGTCCTGCACTGGGCGGAGGGCCAGCCTGGGTATTTGGAGTTGTTATGCCAGGCCTATCAGGCAGAATTATCACACTGGGAACACATCGGTGGGAATGATGCTCGTCGGGATCAGCTCAGGCGTTACATCGATGTGTTGCATCCCTCGCGGCCTCGTTCAGGCACCTTTCCCGATAGGGAGACAATTCCTTTCTCGGCAAGTTCGCACGGGGGGAAGGACTCGGCCACTCTTGAGAAAGGAAGGTGCGGGGAGTTATCCGTAGGACCGATGGAGACACCTTCCCAGGCTCCGTCCAGGTTGGGAAGTATAGGACAGGCCTCTGGAGAACAGGGGCACCAACAGGCGTGCTTAGATGAAGCGGTTATACTATTTCACCAGAAGAAGTACGCTGAAGCCGCTCAACGATTCGGGCAGCTCCAGCAACTTTCCCCCCATCACAAGAAAGCATGGGCATACTGCCTGATCCATGTCTCCGTCGAGCGCTTACGTCAGAATGTTATCAGTCTTGCTGAGATTCGCTCTATCATCGCCGATTTGCAAACAGCTCGGGATTTGCTGCCTGAGGATGTGGAATTGAGGCGTTATGCTGAACAAGCGCTGGGTATTGCCCAGCTCAAAGCCGGACAATTGAAGTTATCATCCAGCCCACAGAGTGGAACAGCACTGGGCAATGAGACTCGCTTGGGAATGACGCCAACAGGGGAAACACGCACCGCAGAAACCGCAAGTTTTCGCGTTTCCGGTGACGAGCCTGCAGATCGATTGGAGCAAATAGGACGCATTGCGGAAAAGTGCCGATACGAGTTGTTCGAGCGTTGGAGCGGTCCTGTGGTCGGGCATTGGCAGCCGAAATGTGAGATTATCCTTTATGGTAAACCCGAAGAATTTGCACGAGCCACCGGTTTAGCCCCCGAGCACCAAAGTCTGGCGCAGGTTGCTCTGACAGACGGAGAAGTGGTCCAGCGGCGGATCCACATCTGTGCGGCCGAAGATCGATGGATCTCGCTTCGTCTGAAGCGGGAATTGATGTATGTGATCTTGGCAGATTTGTTCCCTTGCTGGACCCCCCCTCGTTGGGCTATCGAAGGCATCGTTGTGTTAGCAACCGGCCCGGAGGAATGGGAACGCTATCAACACACGCTTCTGAGCAAGATTCCATCCCACACCTGGCTGCCGGTATCTCAGTTGTTGGAATCGCGGGACTGCCCCGCGGACCGCGTTACTCAATTCTGCTGTCAGAGTGCAAGTCTGGTACATTACCTTGTTCGAATAGGAGGAGGGGAGAAAAACTTCATCATATTCCTGAGGGACGTGCAGCGTTACGGGTTATCAGCCGCATTGAAACGTCAATACGGGTACGCTTCGCCGCTTGCTTTGGAGGTGGCGTGGAAAAAATGGATAGTCCAGCAAACCCAGTGAAAGTTAGATCGTGGTCAGATCTGTTGTAACGTTTCTCAGTGACGGCGTAAGGTGCTCTGCAGCGAAAGGTGTCGGAAATCGTGGCGAAGCTCGAATGAGCGGGTGGGTTCTGGTCACTATCCCATCATTCGAGTCGCCATGATCGGCGCTGTAGATCGACTAAACGAGCATGGTCTGTCAGATCAAATTTCAGAGGTGTGATGGTTATGTAACCCTCAGCCAAAGCCTCTACATCGGTACCGGGGTGGGGATCTGGACATAGAAACTCGGGACTGGCCCAAAAGTAAGTTCGGCCACGTGGGTTGACACGGCGATCGAATTTTTCGGTATAAGGTGATACATTCTGGGGTAGCACCTTGATCCCTTTGACAGGCCCACGTTCCAGAACCGGAATATTGACATTGAACAAAGACCCAGGAGGGGGTTTGCTCGCCAGTATTTGTTCGATGACCTGACGTGCATATCGCGCCGCTGTGGGGAAATCGTAGATTTTCTTGTCGTACTCCAAGGAGACGGCAATGGCCGTATGACCGTAGAAAGCTCCTTCGATGGCAGCAGCCACGGTACCCGAATAAAGCACATTGATCCCTGCGTTACTCCCAGCGTTCAAACCACTGATGATCACATCCGGCCGCTCCGGCAATAATTCCAACAGGGCCAGTTTGACGCAATCGGCAGGACGCCCCTCCACAGCCCAACCGATAAAAGTGTGACCGTCGTCATCCAGGACTTCACTGATCAAGAGGGGATTGAGCAAGGTGACAGAATGGCCCGCCGCACTTTGCTCAGTAGCGGGTGCAACGACAGTCACCATACCCAGTTTGAGCAGTTCCTGTCGTAAAACGCGCAAACCGGGGGCGTAGATGCCGTCATCATTCGTCAAGAGGATTCTCATAGGTCTTGTTTCGGCTGTTTACCTTCTATTCAACGGAAAAGAAGCATGGATGGCTTCCCGTTTTCGCTTGTCGGCCATCCACCATTCGGCGAGGCATAACAATGGTGAGTTCTGTCCAGAGTATCAGCTTTCTCAAAGATTTGCCGTCTAATCTCAACGGACCTGTTTTTCTGCCAGGACTTCAACACCGAAGTCCTGCTTTCTTAGCGGTTTAGGTTAGGGTCAGGTTGACGCTGCGGAACATGGCGGACTGCCACGTGGATTGTCCAAATTTCCTACAGCAGAAAAAATCTTGGGCAGGATGGGTTGGACATTATTGTTGTTGTGCATTAGGTTTGAGTGAGTATGTTCAGGATCATGCGTGCTTCGCAGCAGTAAGTTGGTGACTCGCCCCAGCGGTACTTTATCCCATGAACTGGTTACGTGAACCCGACACTGAACCACTGCCGGGGTATCGACTCCTTGAGCCTATCGGTCATGGAGGATTTGGCGAAGTCTGGAAGTGTCTGGCTCCGGGAGGCATCCTCAAAGCGATCAAGTTCGTTTACGGGAACTTGCATGACCTGGAAGTGGAGGACGGTCGTGCCCAGCAGGAACTCAAGGCTTTGGAGCGAGTCAAGCAAGTCCGACATCCCTTTCTGCTCTCCATTGAGCAAATTCAAGAGATCGATGGCGAATTGATTATTGTCATGGAACTGGCCGACCAGAACTTGCATGAATGCTTTCAGGGATACCAACAGCGTGGTTATCCAGGGATCCCACGGGAGAAGCTTCTGGCTTATCTCGATGATGCCGCAACGGGATTGGACTATCTCATCGAAAAACATAATTTGCAGCATTTGGACATCAAGCCACGCAATTTATTTCTAGTGGCTGACCGCGTGAAAGTGGCCGACTTTGGTCTTGTCAAAACGCTGGAACGCTCCAGCGTGTCGGGGCTACTCGGTGGTGTCACTCCTCTCTATGCCGCTCCGGAGACATTTGCCAATAAGATTAGCAAACACTCGGACCAATACAGCCTCGCGATTGTTTACGTGGAATTATTGACAGGTCGTCGGCCCTTTGATGGGAAAAACATCCGCCAACTGGCTCTACAACACATGTCTGCTCCCCCGGACTTGTCGATGCTCCCAGAAGCAGAGCGTGACATCGTTGCGAAAGCCTTGGCTAAGGATCCGGAGCAACGGTTCCCCAGTTGCACGGCCTTCATTCGTACCTTGGCAGCCGTTGGGCGACCGATCAGTTGGTCTACCGGTTGGGATAGCCACAGTCTAGGAAATCTGTCAGTGCCTTCTCTGGCACACATTGCGATTCCGGACAGCGAAATTGTTCCTCCGTCATCACCGGAAAAAGATGGTTCAGGTATCAGCGTTGCCTCTCCTCGACAATCCCAGTCATCAGACGCTATTCGTTTATGCACTACGCGTAGCGATGAGAGTTTACTTGAGGCTACAGTGCCGCACCATGGGGTGGGCGTTCTGCGTCCGAGTTTGATGGTGGGTATCGGCAGTTTTGGCCGACGCGCCCTGCAAGAGATTCGTCGCCGAATAACCGATCGCCTAGGGGATGCCTCCCAACTGCCGGCGTTGCGATTTCTGTATGTGGACTGTGATCCAGATGCAGCCCAAAAGGCCTTATCTGCACCGGCTGAAGTGGCCTTACACTCCGACGAAATTTTATTGATACCCTTGCAACCTGTTACCCAGTATCGTCGGAGGCAGCTGGAACAAATCTTGGAGTGGCTGCCTCGTGAGAAGCTTTACAGCATACCACGGAATCTTCAGGCAGGTGGCGTTCGTGCTTTCGGAAGGCTGGCCTTTTGTGATCATTACCTGCGATTTGTCGCACGTCTGAGGCGGGAAATCCAGATCGCCTGTCATCCAGAATCGCTGGCACAAACCAGTGCGCAAACCGGATTGAACGTGCGAGACACCGTGCCTCAAATCCTGGTTTTTGCCAGCCTGGCCGGCGGAAGCGGTGGTATGCTCCTGGATGTGGGATACGCAATACGACGTGTCTTGCAGCGTGTTCCAGGAGGACAAAACGCTCAGGTGACGGCCTTCGTTTACCTGGCTGCCCCTTCTGATCCTACCTCTCCAGACCATGAACTAGCCAATGTCGTCGCCGGATTGACGGAACTTCATCACTACGCTGATACCGATATTGTTTTCACCGCCCAGTATGGCGGCCCTGATGGGCCACGCGTCGAGAATCGGGGTTTACCCTTCAACGCCACATATCTGATGTCGCTGGACGAACGCAGCGGAGCCGCGTTCCGTCGATGTCTGTCGCGGCTGGCTTCTTACGTCTGCAATGAGCTGACGACGTTGCTGGGTCGAGCCTTGGATGCTCACCGCAGCCGCCCACCGGGTTTAGGACGTACCCCCTTTCGAACTTTCGGAGTGTACAGTTTGTGGTATCCTCGTGGGCTGCTACTGAGGGCGGCAGCTCAAAAGTTGTGTGCGTTGTTGCTGCACCGCTGGGCAGAAGAGGGTGAACCCGGGTGCGAGGAGGCCGTCGCACGAGCCGTGGCTCGGATCACCCAGGATGAGCGATTGTCCCTGTCGATCAGGTCCGATGGGGGGACGCAAGTGCACTCATCAGTCGTGGATTTCTCCCCGGTTGTGGAACCTCTGAGGAATTGGTTGCAAGAGTTGGATCAGCAGTGGTCAGGCGTCGCCAAGGCCCGGCAGGGGACGGCATGGGCTCGTAAGGTTTGGGAGCAAACACAAGAATGGCTAGGGTGGCACTCTTCATACATGCAAGATTCGTCCGTGGTGCGTAGTCGTTGGCATCGGACGTTGGAGGATTCCCTTCGTCGCCAGGCTGAAGCCTGGGCCAACGAAGCTGCCACAGTGGTCGAGACTTTGGCGGAGTTCCCGGGACGACGTCTTGCCGCTATCGAAAACGGGCTGCGACAGATCGAAAATTGGTGTGAACAGCAAGTCCTGACCGTGGAGCAACACCTCGAACAGTTGTCCAAGCAGTTACGACAAGTCTATGTCGACCTCAATGATGCCTACGTAGCCTGTCAGGAAGCAAGCGAAGCATTCAGCTTGTTGGGAGGACGGGGAACGCGAGCGTTGAGGCATTTTGTGGAATACCATCGACAATATGTGCATTTGCGTATTCAAGAAGGGATTTTGAGCACCACCTCACGTTTCTTCCGCATGTTTCAAACGCGTCTGCAAGAAAAGCGACGGGAGGTTGAAGTGGCCCGACTACGTCTGCGTGAACTCTTGCAGCGACTCCATGCGGACATTAGCTTTGATGCAGCAACGGATACCCCTGGACGAATCATGACCCGCCCGACTCAGAATTTGGCGGCCACTCCGAGTGGAGACAAAAGTCCATCCCGCTTCGACGGGCATGTCGAGGATCCCGCCACCATGCAGCTTTTGCTTCCGGAAGGGGAAAAACACTGGGAACACGCTGCACAACATCTGGTCACACGCTGCACTGAGTCGGGTGTGTACGACTTAGACTACACGTTGGGCCGACTCGTGCTGGTTCCGCGAGGAGGGTTGTTATCGATCTTTCGCGTTCATGCCGACTTGTACCGCCTCCTGGTCGCACCTCTGATCGATCAGACCATTGCCTTCCTGGCCAATTTGCTGCCTGCTCATGATGTTGCGGAGTTGGCTGTCCATCGGGATTCCCTCTCATCTGGTACGCTCTCTCAGCGTCTCCAGGAGTATTATCAGCTCGCGTCACCCCCCCTTGGGGCGGGTGATGGGGAAGAGCAAATGTATCTCGTGGTTTCCAGCAGCGAGGCCGGTCGCGAGTTGGCTGCCTGCATGCGGCAACTCATTCCTAAGTGCCTGTGCATAGAAGCTCCCGCACCGGCAACAGACATCCTCTTCTGCCGCGAACATGGAGGTCTGCGGTTGGAGGAACTCGTGGCTTCGACTCTCCATGGCATACCCATCTACCAGAAAGCGTGTCTGCACATCATGACCAATCCCCATTCCCGCTACGATGTCGTCGAGTGGTTGCCCCTGTGGGAGTGAGGTATCGGCAACAGCAGGTTTTCGGCATTCATTTCGGCAACAGCAGGTTCCGGGATTCGTCCGCCATTATCCCGCACGTGACAACGAGGCTGATGGTCATGCGTTTCCAAAAGCTAACCCTGGTGGAGAGGGAACAGACACCGCTTCTGCTTCTGTAGAGGAGAGACCGGTGGGCTCGGAGGTCACTGCTTGGGATTCCGTCTTATCCCGGTTGAGTTCCTGCGGTGAAACCCCGGCCAGGAGGCGTTCCACATCCTGAACATCTAGTTCTTCGTGCAGTAGCAGAGCTTGAGCAATCCGTTCCAGTGCGTCACGATGCGTGCGCAATAAGGCAGATGCCTGTTCTTCGGCCTCGGTGAGCAGTCGTTGGATTTCTTCGTCAATGAGGCGTGCAGTGCCCTCACTGAATGTACGTGATTCGATGATTTCCTTGCCCAGAAAAACGTGTTCTTCACCGATCTGATAATAGACTGGTCCGAGGCGAGCACTCATTCCATACTGTGTGACCATGATGCGGGCCAGGCGTGTGGCCTGTTTGAGGTCCATGACGGCGCCTGCCATAGGCTCTCCAAAGACGAGTTTGTCAGCAGCCCGTCCCCCTAATGCCACGACCAGACGGGCCATCAGTTCGCTCGCGGAGCGATCCATCCTTTCTTCATCCGGTTGCAACAAGGTCACGCCTCCTGCCTGACCTCGCGGAATGATGGACACACGATCGATCTTATCCGCCTTGGGTTGCAACAGGGCACACAGGGCATGGCCGGCCTCATGGTAGGCAGTACGGCGGCGTTCTTGCTCGCTGAGGGCTTCATCTCGCGGAACTCCCAAGCGTACACGGTCTGCAGCGCGGTCGAAGTCGATTTGTTCAATCCGCTGACTACCGCGTCGCGTTGCGTGCAAGGCAGCTTCATTGCAAAGGTTCTGCAATTCCGCTCCACTCATGCCGACCATGCTTCGGGCAATCCGCTCCAAGTCCACATCATCGGCAAGGGGTTTGTTACGGGTGTGGACTTTAAGAATCTCCAATCTCCCCCTCCAGGTTGGTCGATCGACGGTGATATGCCGATCAAACCGTCCGGGACGCAATAAGGCCGGGTCGAGAACATCGGGGCGATTGGTAGCGGCTATGACAATGACGGTTTCACTGGGTTGGAATCCGTCCATTTCTGAGAGTATCTGGTTGAGGGTTTGCTCACGTTCGTCGGAACCACCGCCATAGCCGGTGCCCCGCATGCGACCCACCGCATCGATTTCGTCGATAAAGACCACACAGGGGGCATTTTCCTTGGCCACTCGGAACATGTCACGGACGCGGCTGGCTCCCACACCCACAAACATCTGAATAAACTCGCTGCCACTGATGGAAAAGAATGGCACATTGGCCTCGCCGGCGACAGCTTTGGCAAGCAGGGTTTTCCCGGTGCCCGGTGGACCGAAGAGTAACACCCCCTTGGGAACTCGTGCTCCCAGGCGTGCGAATTTGCCCGGATCACGCAAATATTCGACGATTTCCCACAACTCACGCTTGGCATTCTCCATCCCTGCTACATCGTCAAAGGAAACACGGTCCTTGCCTTTCTCGTACCGTTTTGCGGGACTGCGTGTGTAACTGGTGAGAAAACCACCGCTGAGAGGATCACGCAAGCGTGGCAAGAAGACGAAGAAGAATAACCCGATTACCAGACCGATCAGCAGCAAATTCAGCATGAATGGTCCGAGCCAGGAGAAATCGTCGCGTTTGCTGATGATCAAAGGTTCGGGAACCTGATCGGGGGAGGTTTTCTGAATGGCCTCACGGTGGAGGCGATCCTTCTCTTCCCATTCTCGCACCAGTGTGGTCTGATCCAATGTTGTGGGAAGATTGACAGTAAATTGCCCCGAAGCAGGTAGGCGAAGTTTTTTGGCCAAGGGGGAGTGCGGATCCCGAACTTCCCCCTCCAGGTAATCCTGTCCGATGAAGGTTACTCGTTGGACTTCCCCTGCAGCGATAAGCTTCTGGAAGTCGCTGTAGGTGATCTCACGTCCCCCGCTGGCTGTCAAATAGACGATGCCGAGCACACCTAAAACGACCAGAAGAATCCAACTGCCCGGCAGCAGAGGATGGGCACGCTGAGGCGATGGAGTCCGCTGGTCATGGGGCGAGGAGGGGGTTGGCGAAGATCGTGGTGGCGAAGAGTTGCCCGCGGGTGTTGTCATATCTGTCAACCTTGGGACGGGTTATATTCAGTCAACCTCTGGATTGAAGTCAGAAGATTCCCGTGGGGAATATGGTGGCAGGCCCGCAGGAAATTCCGACCTCCATGGGTATTTTACGCGCAGCTTTCCTCGGCGGAGGAAGGATTCGAGGCGGATCAGCTGGAACGAAGGTTTGGGTCTTCTGTTGGAGTTGGTGTCGTGGGGGCGGTGGTCGCTTCTGTCGAGGAGGAACTCGTCGAATCTGAGCCGGAGGCGTTCTCTTGCATTTGAGGCGGGCTTTCCTGGTGTTGCTGGAAGAAAGCTGCCAGCTCAGCGAAGGTGTTCAGGGCGGCCTTGCCGGAACGTTTTTCAGGGGGGAGAATTGGCAAGGGCTTAGCTTTGGCTGGAGCCTTTGCAGACCGTCGCGGTGGGGAGGCGGAAGGGGTAGCAGTGGAAGGTGGAGGAGTTTGTTGTGCTGGTGTTTCTGGTGCCGCGGCGGTTGGGGGAGTGGAAGGATGTTCTGCTGATTCAGCGGGGGCTTGAGAGGCTTGAGTCGCAGCCGCCTGCTGCTGTCCAGGCGGTAGGGGACGTTGCCTGCGATGGGTGCGGGGAGACTTCGCCTCGGCGGAAGTGGATCGGCCACCAGACGGTGGCGGAACTTGAGGTCGGCGACCACGTTCGGCGCGGGTGCTTCGGGTCGGACCGCCGCGTGATGGGGCTGAGGAAGTTGCCCCTTCCCGACGTTCCCGGATCGAAGGTTGCTTTTCTCCAGTTGGGGTTGGGGATCGACGCTCTTGACCGGGAGGAATCATCGTCAAGGATATTTTGCGGGCTTCCGGTTTGATGTCGAGCACCCAGACGGTCACAGCATCGCCGACCGCAACGACTTCATAAGGGCTGCGGATGTAGCGGTTGGCCATCTGACTGATGTGAACCAAACCGCTTTCCCGCAGGCCGATGTCTACGAAAGCCCCGAACGGTACGACATTCAAGACGGTACCGCGTAATTCCATACCGGGATGAATATCTTCAAATTTGAGCATGCCGCGCTTGAGAAGAGGGGGTGGATGATCCAGCCGTGGATCACGTCCCGGATGCGCCAGAGCATGCATCACATCGCGGACCGTACCCTCACTGACATGGAATCGACTGGCGAAATCTGTCGGGGACAATCCCGCAAGAAGCTGGGGTAGTTCCGCGACTCGCTGGGAGTCACGCAAATCGCCGGGGTTGAAGTGGCAGGCTTCCAGGATCGCACGAGCCAGATCGTACTGCTCGGGGTGAATCCAGACACCATCCAAGGGCTCGTCACCATCGCAGATTTTGATAAAACCGGCGGCTTGGGTGTAATGTTTCTCGGTCAGTCCTGAAATTTCCAGCAATTGACGTCGATGACGGAAAGGACCGTGCTGCCGCCGGTGTGTGAGAATCTCCCGGGCGAAGGTCGGATTGAGCCCACAAACGTAACGCAAAAGCGGATATTCAGCCCGATTCAGATCCACTCCCACTGCATTGACGGTGGACACCACAACGGCTTCTAAAGCTTCTTTGAGATACTTCGGTTTGACATCATGCTGATACAGACCGACACCGATCAGATGCGGATCGATTTTCACCAGTTCCGCAAGTGGGTCCAGAAGGCGTCGGCCGATGCTGATCGCAGCGCGGATCGCTGGGGAAAGCGTGGGAAACTCCTCCTGGGCTATTGGACTGTGAGCATATTCGCGAATTCCGGATTCAATCACGATCGCATAAGCCAGATCACTCGGGGCTGGTGGAAGTCCTTCCAGGTCAATCGGTGCAACCGCGGGCGATGCGGCTTCGGGACCGCCCAGGGGGAGGGAAGTAGTGGTCGTTATGAGTGCCTTTTCGGTGGGTGCAGGTCCTACAGACTCGATTGCCACGGCAGACGGTGCAGAGATGGTGACTGATTCCGACGTGGATGGTCCAGGAGTGGAGGTATCCTCACTGCTGTTTGGAACATTGACAATACTGGGGGGAACAGGGACCGAGGGGGCTGAAGCAATGACTGTGGTGGTGAATGCCACTTCTGGAGGATGGACCGTGATCACCGCCGCTGTAACAGAAGTTTCAGGGGTCGGCGCAGAAGGTGCTGACATCTCGCTGGTGAGCACCACTTCCGGTTTGGGCTGTATCGTTCTTGTTTCCGAAGTGGTGTGCGACTCAGCTGCAGCCGGAGTGGCTGGTGTGTGAACCGCCGGACCCGGTGGTGCGGCAGTACCAGAAGCGGACGGCGCCGACAGGCTTTTTCCACCACCGCGATCCAGATCAGCGATGAGTTCCGAGACCAAAGCTTCCACCTCACGGTAATTCCCGCCATTGCCGATAGCAATGCACGAGACTTGATGCCGGCGGATGAGTTGTTCCAAACGTCGTTTGGCATACACGGGATTGCGATGAGGTCCGCTCACGTGGATCACGGCATCCTCGACATATCCGCCGTCTTCCAGGAGAACGACGACATGGGTGGTATTTCGGTTGCTGGGGTCGATGGCCAGCACCTTCTTGCCCCGAAGGGGTGGCTGGAGCAACAGACTGCGTAAGTTGCGGGCGAAGATTTGGACTGCATGTTCTTGAGCTTGCTGTAACAGGCGGCGACGCAGCTCCTTTTCCAACGTAGGAAGAAGGATCTCCTCGACCGAGGCCGCCGTCACACTCATTAGCAGGTCACGATGGGGATGGTCGTTCCAGGCGAGTTTTTGTAATGCCATCTCCACGACATGATTCCGATCGACTCGGATGTGGACGCGAAGGATATTCAGTCTCTCGCCTCGTGTGATCGCGAGGATGCGATGAGGGGGGATGTCCCGCACCGCTTCCTGGAAATTGAAGTAGGGTTGAAACTCTTTTCCCTTCCCCTCAGGAAGTGTCTCCACGCGTTGGGCCACGAGCACCCCTGTTTCCCAGAGGTACTTCCGCACTTCACCCCGAAGATCCGGATGTTCCGCGACCATTTCCTTGAGAATGAGTTTGATACCGTTGAGGACGTCATCAGGGGTGAGCAACCATTTATCTGGATCCACCAGGCCGGCCAGAACTTCCTCCAGATGGGCTACGGCAGGATCACGGTTCCAGATCGCCTCGGCAACGGGTGCCAGACCCTTGGCACGAGCCTCCGTGGCGGGAGACTTCTTCTTGGGGCGGAAAGGAAGGAAGAGGTCTTCCAATCGCTCGAGAGTGTCCGCCTGAAGAATGGCTTGGGTGAGTTCCTCAGTCAACTGATGCCGGCGTGCTAGAGTCCGTAAGATCGATTGTTTTCGAGCGGCGATCTCACGAAGTTGACGGACACGCTGTTGAATACGCCGAATAGTCTCTTCACTCAATCCTCCGGTTTGGTCCTTGCGATACCGCGCAATGAAGGGTGGTGCGTAGTTGTCATCGAGGAGGTGCAGCACCGCTTCCACTTGAGATTTTCGGATTTGTAGGTCCTGAGCGATGCGAGTGAGATCATGAGGTTGGGGGGCTGCAGGCACAGGGGGGATGGGTTGAGGTGGACGCGGGGGTGGAGTGGGACGGGCTGCTTCACCAGTGCGGGATTCCTTCGGTGGACCCGCTGTTTCCGTTGTTTCGGTTGCAGCGGTGAGCGTTGTATCGGCTGTACCGGTGGCTTGCGTGACGGTTTCGTGGGTAGCTACTGGGGGGGCAATGTTGGGCACGCCCGCGGTCGTTTCAGCAGGGGAGGAGCTATCGGACAGGGAAGATGCCGTTTGTTCCGGCTCTACCGTGCGGGTAGCCGCGGATAACCCAACGGAATCCGGACCAGTAGGATACTCTGTTCCCGTTACTTTCTCTTCACGGGACGGTGTCGTTGCAGTCGACGATTCCGCATTCGGGTTAGCCTCTCCCTTCGATACGGTGGTATCCAGTTCTCCAAGGCTCGCAGGAGAGTCACCCTCTGCAGCCTGTGAACTAGCGACGACGTCGGGGGCCACGTGGGGAGTCTCAGAGGGTGCACGGCCCGGGCTGGTGAGAGATTCCGCCGTGGACATGCTAGATCGGGATGCTACCTCGTCCGCTACAGTAGCCTCATCCGTTACGGTAGCGGGTGGGAGGGGAGGGGCTGAGGTCTCGGAAGTGCTCTGCTCGGCACCGTTATGTTCACGGACAGATGTCTGGTGCGTCTCGGACGGATTCATGGCGCATCGTCCTGAAGTTTTACTTCATGGCTCCGACAACGGATCGGAACAGGGACAGCTAACAGGCACGATTTTCGGGCCCGGCTTCCAGTTGCAGCCGCTTGGCTTTGGATTGGTTATCACTACGCATGACTGTGCGAATTGGCAAGGAACTGCATCTACCCAATAACCGGCCATCGAGGTGGTTCGCCTTCTTGAGGTTGCCCCGTGCTCCTAGGTTGGCCATAACCTAGTCGGGGCAACGTTGTGTTCCTGACTACACTGGGCGCGGCTGAACAATCCCACCGACCTAATCACCCACGCCCGTGCATCTTCCGGAAATGTTCCGCGATTTTCTCCATCATGATATGCCAACCACAATCATCGCAAGTGGGCACACTCGGGTAACATTTGCTGCAGTAGAGCGGACCACCGTGGAGAAACTGGCGAATACGATCCCGGTCAGCAGCTGGCACCGCTTCCAGATGCAAGGGAAAGCTAACGGCGTTCTTGCATTTTTCACAAGGTCGTGTGAGATTCGACTCGATGACCCCCTGGAAGTGATCATGAATGCCTTTTTCTACTACACCTGTACCATTACACAGAGGACAGGTCATATTGAATTGAGCCAGGATGGCCCGGCGGATGAACTCGCTTTTGTTCGGTAGGGCGTCCAGAAAACGGGCCAGCTCATCCTCCACCTTGAAGGCTACGATTTGCTTCTTTTGGGTCTTCGTGGGTTTGCGTGGCATAAACTTTTCCGTGAGCGTGACAGCGGACTTCTTGACAGAATCTTATCCCAATTCTCACACGGAAGCAATAACAGTATTGTAGTCCCCGATGGATGACAACGTATAGAGAGAGCTTGCCGCTGAATGGAGATGAGAAGTGCCACCCGCACACGGCAAATCTGCCCCGGCTTTCTCGGCGTAATTGGCTACGTATGGTCTAGGGGACGGTCGGATGCTGGCTGGGTTGCATGTCCCCAGGTTCACCATCCGACAGGGCATTCCAGTCCCGCTGGGAGGCCTCCGCAGACGCTGCCACAAGTGACTGGACTGAACATTCTCGAGATTTCTGTCCACCAGTCCCGGGGGGTCAGGCCGCCGGTTGTGCGTGTCACCTAACCCATTTCCCGACATCTGCCATTCTCCCACCTCTACCTTAGTTCGTACTAGGTATTCTTCACCATCTTATAGCTGGGTGGGTCTGAACCCGATATGATATGGCCCTATAAACACAGCCCCGCACCGGGGATTTCTCGCTAAACTGGGGTAAAGTGAGGATATATGCCGCAAAATTTACCGATTATCCAGATTCGCAGAATTGCCTATTTTTTTGTTGACAGGGTAAAAGGCGTGATCTAAACTACCTTAGGCTCCCAACTTGGAAAACGCTGCGCATTTCGTTAGTCCATGAATCGTATGGTGGAGGTGGTATCGATGATGACTTCCTTGATGCGTCGCTGGTGGAAATCTCTGTGGTCCGGCCGAACTCGGCCCATCCGCCGACAATCCCGCCCAGCACTACACTTGGAGTGCTTGGAAGATCGCGCCTGCCCAACCCTTAATCTGATACACATTGATATCGCAGCGGGTCCTTTTAGTTCCAATCCTAGCAACGGAGGTGCTAGAAGTTTCGTTGAGTACAACGGCCACCTTTACTTTGCCGCAGACTCTAATGATGGAGCTGGCGTCGAACTACACCGGTACGATCCGTCCTCCCATACCGTTATCCGTGTCACGGATATCAATAATGGTGCAGGCGATTCCAATCCCGAATGGCTGACGGTGTACAACGGTAAGCTCTATTTCGCCGCTAATGACGGAACCAACGGTTACGAGCTGTGGAGTTATGATGGGACTACCGCCAGCCTTGT
>Ga0209017_10000173_pt1 | contig 65215 bp, 50 predicted proteins | sample YNPBryunderm2012_FD_185812 | JGI IMG/M metagenome (GOLD analysis project Ga0209017, IMG submission 185812) | Anoxygenic and chlorotrophic microbial mat microbial communities from Yellowstone National Park, USA - YNP Bryant MS undermat 2012... ... | reverse complement strand
ACCGCCGTCGGTGGACGCAGCCGAGGCGACGGGTTCGAGATCGGGCTGTGACGACCCGGGTGGTCGATTTATTTGTTCCCCCCGGGTGGACCGCCAAGGCGACCTTGCATGACATCGTTGGCCCGGCGTTGAAACTTGGCCATTTGCTCGCGGAGGGAGGCATCTCCTCGTTGCATCATTTCGAGTTCGTGCTGAATTTCTGCGGAGAGCCGTTTCAGTTCGGTTTCTTGCCGTGCCATCAGGGCACGTTCTCGGGCCATCGACACTTCCATTTCCCGCATTTGATGTTCGAGAGCTTCTTCATCCTCGCGGAGTTGTTGACGTTCTTCTTCGAGTTTTTTGCGTTCTTGGGCCAGCCGCACCGATTCTTTTTCGAGTTCATCGCTCCACTCTTCGAGTTCCGTGCGGGTTTTCGGCACAGGCTGCGGTTGAGCGGGCCCGAGAGCTCCGGAAGCGATTTGCTCCTCGATCGCTTGCAATTGGTTGGCTAGTTCATCGATTTGTTGTTGTTTTTCTGCAAGCTCTTTTTCGAGTTCTTGTTGGCGTTGGGCATATTGTTGTTCCGTATCACTGGCTTCTTGGAGCAATTGCTTCATTTCGTCGAGCAGTTGCCGCAGTTCTTTGTTCTCGTTGCGAAGCCGAACAATTTCGGATTGGGTCGGATCTTCCAGGCCGGGAGCACGGGCGGGTGGGACCGGGTAAGCCGGTGGTGCGTGGGGAGGCACAGCAGTCGGCGGTGCATAGTAGGGATGAGCCGCCGCGGGGGGCATGGCACCGAGGTCCATGCCGGAACCCCGAATTCCGACGATGGGGGGCCGCCGATTGATGCTGGCGTGCGGAGCCGGTGGAAGCGGCAGTTCCGGATGGGATCCGAATCCGGGTGGTTCCGGCGGGGGTGATGGCAGTGCAGAGCCCGGGGTAGTAGCACCGGGCATTTTCAACCGGGACAAGAGGTCGGCTCGGCTCGAGGAACCAGCACCGCTGGGTTTATCGGCCAGTGAATCAAGTTCCGTCGGGCTCATGCTCCCTGGAGCCATCGGTGGCGGGGTGGATGCCAGGAGCCGTCGGCGAAGTTCCGCAGCGTCGATGGACGGCGGGGGATCAGGGACTGGGTCGGGGTTGGCCATGGCCGGATTGCTCCTGCAGGCAGGGGAGTGAGATTTTGTTTTGACTGCCGTCCTTGGGGTCAGCCGCGGGCAATCCCACGGGCTGCCCCGGGACTCCGCTATCAAGCAGAACCCGATCAGCAGGGCGTTTTGCCAGAAATCTTCTGATCACAGCCGCCTGAGACTTTCGACTCAGGGTGACTTCGCCTCCCAGGATCTTCATCACACCAGGATTGACATGACTTTGTCATGACAATCCTATTCTTTGCGGAATTGCCATCGCTGGGCGACGGACCAGCCAGAATTCATAAAATCACCCGAACCTGCATAGCCTACATTAGGTTGCATCTGCCGCAAGTCAAGCGGAAACCGCCGAACCGGTTATTCCGGTTTCGCGTAGAGAATCGCTCGGGGCGGCGGAGTGAGTTCCCGTTCTGAGTGAATCCTGCTAACGCTTGCGGTCTCTGGACGTTATGCGAGGTAGATTTGCCCCGAAGCGAGGCGGGGGCGTCGTGGGAGCTGGGCGAACTCTCGTTGACGGAACGGATTTCGGATCGCCCGAGGGCGGCCCCTTCCGTTAAACTGATAGTCTCTAAGCTTTACTGTTGTGCCGAGCGGCTGGGCTCTCGACCCGGATCGCACGGACCTAGTGTAGGAGCGCCTGGGCAATGTCCATTGTGAAACGGCTACGGCTGCTGACCGGTGTGCTCGGCGTGGTCACCGTGACGGCAGTGATTGGCAGCACGGTGTTTGGCGATCTTCGCGGCTCGGGTCGTGGAGGATCCTCGGCACCGCCGGCGGAGCGGCCGGACGGTGAACGGCTGACAGAGCAATTGGTCCGGAGCAAATTCAGCAATCAGCCGGCCCTGTCTTACAAGACTCGTAATGGCGAAACGATCTTTGCCTGGCAGGTCAAGCCGACGTTGGCTGCGAAAGCGGAGCAGCCCCGGGACTTGCTGATCATGGTGGACACCTCGGCCAGCCAGGCCGGCTCGGCACTAGAGCGTTCCCGGCAGATCATCGCCGCACTGCTCAAAGAGGCTTCCCCCAGCGACCGGATCGATCTTTGGACCGTGAATATCAATCATTCCGCGGCCACCCGCTCGTTATCGGAGGGGTTTCAGCCTGCGAGCGATGCCCGGTTGCAAGCCGCCTTGGCGAAGCTGGCCGATGCCGAGTACGGCGCGGGGGCAGTTGATTTGAAAGCGGCTCTTGAACGAGTGATTCAACAGTTCAGTCACAAACCTGGCCGCAATCAAGTGATTTTGTATCTGGGTGATGGAGAATCATCCGCCAGTCTGCAACCGTTCAACGAAGCTGAGCGGATTCAATTGGGGCATCGTCTTGCCGATCGGGAGATTGCCTTTTTTGCGGTGCCGCTCGGTGTGAAAGTGAATGCGTTCAATTTACATGGCTTGGCGAGCTTAAGTGGCGGCACGGTTGTGCGTGTTCCCGACGATCTCAGCACGGTGAAAGCTCGGGCTGATGCAGCGGCGCTGCTGCGAGCGGCCTTTGCTGCCCCGATTCTCCGCCCCGAACGGGTTCGCTTCAGCGGCGAGATCGCCGAGATTTATCCGAGCCGCTTGCCTCCGCTGCGAACCGATCGACCGACGTTAGTCCTCGGTCAACTCAAGCAAGAAGTTCCAGCACTGACGGCGACAATTATCGGTCGGGTCGGTGAGGAAAAAGTCACGATCGATCTGGCGGAACGAATCCCGGAAGCGAAGTCGGAGAACTTTTTCCTGCATGCGATGCTGCAACAATGGCGATCGGCTGCGAACAAGGATGCCCCGGCCCTCCTGGCGGCGGATCGTGCACTAGCGATGGCGTGTGCGCAGTTTACGCTGTATCGCGATGAATATCTGGCACAAGGTGTCTGGGCCATTTCGTCGGACAAACTCGATCATGCCGAGAAGCTGTTCCTGGCGGCAGCACAAATCGATCCTGAATCGGTGGATGCCCAGGCCGGCGTGCGTGTGGTCCGCAAAATGCGTCAAGGCGAGCTTAGCCGGGAGAAATTGCAAAAAGTCTTGGCGGGGAGCAAGCCGGTAAATCGCCTGCAAGAGCTCGGCCAGGATCCGCCCGCGGCCGGGGGTGTGGCTCAGCCGCCAGCACAAGCACCGGCAGCCCCGGCTGGCTCGGATCCCGCGATTGAACGGGCTCGGGCAGCACAAGCCATTATCGATCAAGAATTCCGTGTCCTGGTCGATGAAACCCTCCGCCAAGCTCGTCGCCTTCGCGATGCAGATCCCGATGCGGCCTACGAAGATTTGAAACGGCAACTCGAGGGCGTTCGTAGCAACGAGCAACTCTCGCCCCTCACCCGTCGGCGGCTCGCGGCCGATCTCGAAGCCGCCATGCAAGACATTCAAGTTCGCGGAGCCGAAATCAAACGGCAACTCGCCGCCCAACGCGAACGCATCGCGACATCACGGCAACGGCTGACCGAGTTTGAGCGGCAACTGACGCAGGAAGAACAAACGCGGGCTCGGATCGCTGCCTTCAAAGAGTTGATGCAGCAGGCTCGCTTCGAATTAGCATATTCCGAAGCACAGGTGATGATTCAAGAGCGGATTTCTCGCGGTTTGACCGTGCCGCCCGAAGCGGCTGCCGCGTACAGGATCGGCCAAGCGGCCACCAATCTCCGCGAGGCTCGCGAATTGAAACGGCTCCGGCAAGAACGGTTCCTGCTGACGATGATGCAGGTGGAAAAATCGTTCGTCCCCTATCCGGATGAACCTCCCGTGCATTTCCCCCCGGCGACCGTCTGGCGGGAACTGACGGCACGACGGCAAGCCGCGTATACTTCCAGCTCGCTGGGACCGTCTGCTCCCGAAAGCATGAAACGGCTGGAATCCATTCTCGAAGGACAGCGTGTCAACCTCGACACCCCCCTGAACGGCTTGTCCTTAAAAGCTTTGCTCGACACCCTGCGTGACAAATATCAAATTCCGTTCTTTGTCCGAGACGACCTCTTCCGTGCTCAAGGAGCGGTCGAACCGATCAACGACAAAAAGTTCCAGATTACCTCGTCGCTGAACGGAGTCACGCTTGGATCATTCCTCGATGTCGTGTTGCTTGATCTGGAAGCCAGTTACATTGTCCGCCCGGAATATATCGAGATTGTTCCCGCGGCAGTCCGGCTGACAGAAAAGCAGTTCCGTGCCTTTGAAGTCGCCGACCTCGTTATTCCGATCCCGAACTCCGTCAATAACCAGGTTCTGTCTCAGAACTTGGCGCTGTTCGGTGCGCAGTTGCAGTTCTTCGGCCAGTCCCTGGGCCAAGCGAACTTCCTTGGCGGCTTCGGCGGTGGCATCGCCGGAGTTCCTGTCGGATTTGGCGGCCCGCTTGGCGGTGCTGGTCCGCTGGGTGCACCCGGCGGACCGCTCGGAGCACCTGGTGGTCCCCCGTTTGGTGGCGGTAACGGCCCGGTCAACAACCTCGGCGTGCAGGGCGGGATTCAAGGTGTCACCGGCGGCCAGCTTGGCCAGTTCGGTAACCTCGGGGGCCAATTTGGGCTGCAAGGGGGTGATCAGGCCAACCTTCTGATCGACCTGATCCGGTTGGTCGTCGCCTACCGCGAATGGGACAACCAGTATGTCGGAGTGCAGCCCAGCAGTTCCTCACAAGAAGGAGAAGATACCACTGGGCCGATCGTTCCCGTTGAACAACTCAACTCACTGGGCTATTATCCGCCGGCCTTGGCGTTGGTGGTCCGAGGTAGCACCCGATACCACCCGAACTCCTCCTTCAAATTGAAGACAGCCGGTGGCGGTCTGATGGGAGCTGCTCCGAACGGCCGCTTGAAGAATGGCGATAAGCTGGCCGGTCAGCCCGGTCAGGGCAAGCCGAAGCCGGCCGGCAATGCCGCTCTGGCCCCCGCTCAGGCTCCGGACATCGTCAATCCGAAAGAAACGGCTCGCGGTGTCCTGGCGAAGGCTGGCAAAAACCCGCAACGGGTCTGGAACGAAGCCTTCGATCGTGCGATCACCGACCCGAACCTGGTGCTCACCGCTGCTGAGACGATGGTGGAACTCGGTGAATACGCTCATGCCGCCGAGGCATTGAAAGCCGGGTTGCGGAAAGGTCGAACCAATGGGGGCTGGGCGTTCGATGCTTTAACCCTGGCACTCCAGGAATGTCAGGCGTCCCCCGCGGAAGTCGAACGAGCCGCCCTCTCGGCCATCGACCTGGAACCGCAAGATCCGAATGCCTTCCTGAAGGCGGCGAAGATTGAGCACGAGCTCGGCCAGTCGGAAATGGCTTTGGCTCTCTGCCAACGGGCGGCGGCGATTGAGCCGAACTTGCCCACAACCTACGCCAATGCCTTGGTGTACGCCGAGAAATCAAGCGATGTCAAAGCTGACGTGGTGCATTGGGCCACCGCGAACCTGCTTCGGCGAGACTGGCCCGCGGATGGCATCGATTACCATGAACTTGCCAAAGAACGAGTGGAAAAGATTGCCACGAAATATCAGTCGCAAGGCCACCAAGCGGAAGCTCAAAAACTTCAGCAACTGTTGCTGGAGGAGAAAACCCGGGATCTGGTCGTGGAACTGCGTTGGCAAGGATCGGCCGACCTCGATCTGAGTGTGCTCGAGCCTGCGGGTTCAACCTGCTCGCCGACGCATCCCCGAACCACAGGCGGTGGCGTTCTCCGCGGCGATATCCTCGAGCAACGCGACGACAATCGTTCCGAAGTTTATACTGCCTCGCAAGGATTCTCTGGGACGTATCAGATCCAGGTTCGGTCCGTACTCGGCATGCCGGTCGGCAATAAAGCGCAGGTGCTGGTCACGAAACACGCCGGGACTGATCATCAAGAAGTTCAGGTGTACACCGTCAATTTGGCGGCTCCGAAACCGATCCTGGTGACGTTGGAAGCCGGTTCCAGGAAAGAACTTGCTACGATACCTCCGGTGCCGAACCCGTTGCGGGCTTCGACCACCGATGCGCCACTCAGCTTTGCCCCCAGTGGGCTTAGTGCCGGGGTGACGGCTGGGAGTGCAAACTTGATGAGCACGCCGACACGAGTAAATACCGTGCGGGCAATGCCGCTTGTGAATACCACGGCCGAAGAAGGGATCCATTCCGAGGCCCCGGGACTGCCGGGATTGCGGGTTGCGGCACGGGTCTCTCCAGACCGAACCCGGGTAGAGATGACGGCGAACCCGGTCTTCGCCGGCCAAGCGTCGGACATCCCCTTGCCGCGGGTCCGACTCCTGCCAGGCGGCGAATAACGCGGTTGGATGATTTCAGCCCGCGACTCTGCAGATTCTAAATTTCTTGCTCCGCCGATGCTGCTCTCCCCAGACAGCATCGGCGAATTTTTTTGCTATGCCCATGCTCGGGAAGATGTCGGCTGGGTTCATGAGTTTCTCTGTTCTCTCCAGAACCCCCTGGGTAGAATACGGCAAGGACTGTGTGCATTACTGAATGAGGTGCAGCTATCGCTAAGTCGTTTGAAACACAACGGGAAGAATTTTCGGTCGCCCAAGAAAAAGCAGTGCTGGTCTCGGTCGCACTGCCGGAGCATCCCTGGATTTCCGACGATCCCTGCGAGGAAATACGAGGGTTGGCGGAAACAGCAGGGGCTCGTATTGTGGGAGAATTGACCCAGAAACGGCAGGAGATCCATCTGGCAACCTACATTGGCTCAGGGAAGGTTGCCGAGCTTGCGCAACTGGTCGAAGCAACAAATGCCGACGTCGTGATTTTCGACAATGATTTGAACCCGGCACAGGCACGGAATCTCGAACGAGCCACGAAAGTCAAAGTGTTGGATCGTTCGGAACTGATTCTGGATATTTTCGCCACGCGAGCGCAGACTCTCGAGGCCCGCTTGCAAGTGGAACTGGCACAACTGGAGTATTCATTACCCCGCCTGAAAAATATGTGGAGTCACCTTTCCCGGCAGGTGGGTGGCGGGATCGGTTTGCGTGGCCCGGGGGAAACCCAGCTGGAAGTCGACCGCCGCCTGGCGTCGCGGCGGATCGCCGATCTGAAGGCGAAACTGGCGGATGTTCAAGCTCGCAAAGAACGTGAGGTGAAAAGCCGACAGGGTGAATATACGGTTTCCCTGGTGGGATATACAAACGCTGGCAAATCTCGGTTGATGAATACCCTGACCCACGCCGGGGTCGATGTGGAAAATAAGTTATTTTCGACGCTGGATACTCGGACCCGGCAGTGGCAAATCCCTGAGTTTGGCCGGGTGCTTCTCTCCGATACGGTCGGTTTTATCCGTCAGTTGCCTCACAATCTGGTGGCATCGTTCAAGGCGACGCTGGAAGAAGCCCGGCAAGCGCGATTGCTGTTGCATGTCGTCGATGCCAGCAATCCGCATGCGGAGCAGCAAATTCAGGCTGTCGTCGAGGTGCTGAAAGAACTCGAGGTCGATCAAAAACCGACAATACTGGTGTTGAATAAGATCGACAAAATTCAGGATCGATCGCATCTGGATGTTTTGCAGGCACATCATCCACGATCGGTCGCAATCAGCGGCCTGACCGGGGAAGGGCTAGCGGAACTTCGCGATGCCGTGATCCAAGAACTGAGCCAGGATTTTGCCGATGCCGAGGTCATTACATCCGCAGGTAACGGGAAAGTGATCGCATATCTGAACGCCCATGCTGAGATTTACCGGCAAGAATATCGTGACGGCGAGTTGCTCATTCGATGCTCTTTGCCGCGTCCGTTGCTGCGACACGTCCGTGTTCCGGGCGTGAAACTGACCCTGTTGAACAGCTCGAAATCTGTCCGCAGCGAAGAAGTCGGCAACGGGTTCAGTCATCTCGGGTTTGCGGGTCAGGTCGAGTCAGCGAGCTAAATTTCGCTTTGCGAGCATCGCGTGGCAAGTGTGGGGAATCCCGCGCGGCGGGTGTCTTCGGCACGAGAGCGACCGATCCTGGCCGTGGGCGGGGTCTCTATTCAACTGGCTATTTTTCGACCGGTAGCTGCTTTTCTGTCCAGCCACGCCAGCCACCATCCATGCTGATGACGTTCGTATAGCCCATCTTTTGCAGGTTGTCGGCCGCCAAGGCGGAGCGAAACCCGCCGCCACAATACAGAATCAGCTCGGTGTCGTGCTGCGGGAATTTCGTTTCAATATCCCGTTCGATGATTCCTTTACTGAGATGAATGGCACCGGGAATATGCCCGGCGGCGTACTCACTTTCCTCGCGAACATCAATGATTGTGAGGGATTCGCCGGCATCGAGTCGGGCCTTGACATCCGCGACGGTGCATTCTCGGACTCGGTTTTTTGCCTCGTTCACCAGGGCAAGAAATCCTGGATTATGGTGTTTGCCCATCGTCGTCGGCCTCTCATTTGCACCATTTTTGTTGGTAATGATTTCAACAAGGATGGCGGGTTGTTGGCTACTTCCGCGACCGGCTCGCGGCTGGCCTGGGGTGAAGCGTTAAAGGTTTACCGCCTCCCCCAGTCATTATTCTTGTTTGTTCTTGATCCGTCGAGGTTTTTTGGCCATGTGGCTGACGACACTAGTGGTCGGTAGTATTCTCGCGAATCCGGGAGTGTCACCTCTACCGGGCGAGGGACAAGCGGCATCGATGGATATGGTAGCTGCTGACAGTGGTCCTGTCTTTCGCCCCATCGGTTCGACTGGGAATTTGCTGACATCCGAATCTCGGCGATTCTGGCAAGCTGTGTTTGGCTGGTATCGGGTCGGTGAAAGCGTGACCCGAGTATTGACCCGTGAGGTGGCGAATCTTCCCACGAGAGTGATTCGACTGGCGGTGTTTGGTTCGCCGGCTCGGCCGCAGCCAATCGACTCAATTCTCACATTATTCGTTCCCAGACTTCGTGAAAACCGAATCGAATCGAGTTCTCCGAGCCCGCTCTTGGCTCCTTAAGCAATCGTTGCAGAGAGTGGAAGATTCCCGTCGGTCGGGAGTGCTGACACCTCGGAGTCGTCTGATACAATCTCACTCGCGAATTGCTAAGCCGCGAGTATGAGCGATGGGGCGGGTGGCGGAGTCGATCGTCGAGAACTGGTTGACCGCGAGTTTTCTGGTTCTCGCGTGCGTGCTTGCCTTGTCGATGCTGGTTGGGCGCAACAGGTGGCCAGTTTCAGCATGGCGGCGTGGCGGAATTGTTCTGATGCTGCTGCTGCTGACCGCGGCCGGAGCCGTACTCCCCGGCATCACAGTCACGGCGTTCGGCCAGAACATTTCCTTGGCGGGGTTGCTGGTTGCGGTAGCGGTTACTGGCTTCGTCGTTGCATTTTTTCTCTTGATGTATGCACATCGTTGGTCATTCTCGGCGGCGGTAACTCTTGCTTTACTTGGAATTTGCGGGCTGGCCGGGATTATAGTTCCCGCTGCGACGACCCTGGGGCATGAAGCAGTTCGAGCGGTTCGTGGGCTGGAATTTGTGCAGCCGGTCTGGTTGCTGGGCTGGTTATGGCTTCCCTGGATTGTTTGGATCAGTCGACGAAGTTTGTCGGGATTGGGGCCGAGACGGAAAGCCTTGGCGATCACGGTTCGCCTGCTGCTGGTGGCGGTGCTGGCCGCGGCTTTGGCCGAGCCGAGATTTCGCCGGGCCACCGATGCGGTGACGGTGCTTTTTGTCGTGGATCGTTCGCAGAGCATTCCCGAAGATCCTGAACCGGATCAGCCGGTCGCGTTGGCGCGGGATCGCCGCTGGGAGCGGGTTCGGCAAGTCATCGAAGAGGCGGTAAGCGGCCGGGGGGTAGCTCACCGGGATGATGCGGCAGGGCTGATTCTGTTCGGGAAGCGGCCGAAACTGGTGTTACCGCCGGCGATGGTGGATCGTCTGCCGGTGGATCTGGATCTGGCGGGGCCGATCGACGGGACGGCGACCGATATCGCCGCGGCGTTGAAGCTGGCGATGGCGTCGTTTCCGGAAGGGCGTGGCAAGCGAATTGTGTTGATTTCGGATGGTAACGAGACGATCGGCCGGGCGGAGGAGCAAGCGAATCTAGCGCGTCAGAACAGTGTGGAGATCGATACGATCGCCTTGGCGGCTGGGTATCGCCATGAGAACGAGGTGCTGGTCCAAGCGGTGGAAGCTCCGCCGACCGCCACTCGGGGTGCTCGATTGCCGGTGCGAGTGCTAATCCGGAACGCGCATCCGGGACGGGTGGTGGATGGCCGGCTGGAAGTGCTCAAGATTGGCGGCGGCCCAGCCGTGGCTGTTCCAGGGCAGACGGTTCGTCAGCAATTGCTCGAAATTGAAGACAGCCCGCAAGTGCTGGATAATTCGCGGAATCCGGCGACGGTTCGGTTGTATCCCGGGTTGAACGTGTTTCGCTTCCTCGATCGGGCGGAGGCGGAGGAGGAAACGTCCTTCAGCTACCGCGCGACCTTGACGCCGCTTGCCTCGGCACCGCTGGAAGGCGGCCGGGTGGTGGCGGGGTTACCCGGGGATCGGCCGGCAAATAATCGGGCGACGACAGCGGTGGTGGCACGGGGGCAACGCCGGGTGCTGTTTCTCGATGATGTTCCGGCACTTAAGGGATCACGGCATCGGTATCTCGTCGAGACCTTGATCGGGGCACAAATCCGCCTGGACTGGCTGCCGGTCGAGAAACTTCCCGCGGAGAAAAACGATCTTGCGGTGTTCCTAAGCAATTATGACAGCGTGCTGATCGGGAATGTCCCGGCCGAGCGGTTCACCGCAGATCAGCAGGAATCGATTCGTGCGGCGGTTTCCGATCAGGGGTGCGGGCTAGTGATGATCGGCGGGCCCGACAGTTACGGTCCTGGCGGCTATCAACAGACGCCGATCGAGGCGGCCTTGCCGGTCGATTGCGAAATCAAAGCCTTGAAAGCGGCCGGGAAGGGGGGACTGGTGCTGATTATGCATGCGTCGGAGATGGCCGACGGGAATCAGTGGCAGAAGCAAATCGCCAAGCTGGCGATTCAACGGCTCGGTCCGCTCGATCTGGTCGGGTTGACGCAATATGGCCTCGGGCCGCAGGGGGTGCAATGGCTGATTCCATTTCAGCCGGTGGGCGAGTCGGGCAGCACGAACCGGGCCCGGATTCTCGCTGCGATCGACCGAATGATTCCGGGTGATATGCCCGACTTGAACCCGTTTCTTCAGGAAGCTGCGGATACGTTGGCTGATCCGAAATATGAGTTGTCGGTCAAACATTGCATCCTGATTTCTGATGGCGATCCGAATTATTCTGCACCGGGGCGAGCGGCCGTGCGGCAGATGGCCGCCAACAATATCACCTGCACGACGGTCGGCGTGGCCACTCATGGCGGTGCGGAAAAGACTCGCCTGAAGGAAATTGCCGAGGCAACACAAGACGCACAAGGAAAGCCAGGAAATTTTTACGATGTCACGAATCCGAGTCAATTGCCGGCCATTTATATCAAGGAAAGTCGACGTGTCAGCCAGTCATTTATTTATGACAAGGCGTTTACGCCGATTTTACGGCTTCGTGGCGGACCGACCGAGGGGCTTCCCGAGGCACTCCCGCCGTTGTTTGGCTTTGTCCGCACGACCCGCAAAGAGAGCCCTCTCGTGGAAATGGCGATCGAAGGTCCGCCGGTCATGGAGCAAAGATTCCCGATCTTGGCCACCTGGCGGTACGGCCTGGGGAAATCGGCAGCATTCACCTCTGATGCCCGGTCGATTCCAGGTTCAGAAGAGCGGTTCTGGGATCGCGACTGGGTTGCCTCAGAATTGTATCGCAAGTTCTGGGAGCAACTGGTGAACTGGTCGTTGCGAGAGGCGGAACGGGGCCGCTTGCAGCTAGTGACCGAGTATCGGGACGGGCGAGTTCGGATTGTTGCAGATGTCCGGGATGAGCAGGATCGACCGGTCGGCGGGCTGACTCTGAGCGGCAGGGTAAGTACCCCGTCTGCCGCCGCAGAGTCGCCACCGCCAATTGTCTTTCGCTCGAAGGGAGGCGGTTTGTATGAGGCGGAGTTCCCTGCGGAAGAGGCAGGTTCCTATTTTGTCACAGTGCAAGCGATTCGGCCGAAGCTGGGAGGCGACGGGAAGATCGTTCGCGATGCCGCGGGGCAGCCCTTGACGGAGGTGTATGATTCTGCTCGAGCGGGGGTCACGGTGCCGTATTCTCCAGAATTCGCTGATCTGGAAAGCAATACGCCGTTGCTGCGACGGCTGGCGGAGCTGACCGGGGGCCAGTTTTACACGGAGGACGATCCACGGCTTGACGAAGCGGTTCGCACGGCCGCATTCTTCCGCCCGGCTCCCGATGCCACGCGCGCTTTGTTGCCGTTCTGGTACTGGCTGGTCTTTGCGGCGGGAATTCTCTTGCTTGTGGATGTGGCGATCCGCCGCATTTCTCTGGAACTGGCGGAAGTTCGCTCGACCTGTGGGAAAGCCTGGGCGTGGCTGCGGGGCTGGAATGAACCGGAACCTGAAGCGGGGTCGGGACTGGATCGCCTGAGTCGACGGAAAGCCGCCGTTGCTCGGGAACTGCAGCGTCAGCAAGCCGCTCGTCGGTTCGAGCCGGCCGGTTCGTCCCTGGCCGAGCCGCCCCCGGCCGGTGCCGAGGAGTATCGGTTGCCACCACCAGCGGTGGCCCCGCCGTCGAGTGGTTCGCCGCCGGCAGCAGAATCTGCTCAGGGAGGCCCGCCCGCCGAGGCAGATGATCCTCTGACACGGTTGCGGAAAGCCCGCGATCGTGCCCGCCATCGCCGCGAGCAAGAGCGGGACTGACAGCAGCATCGCCCCTGGAGGCGACGGTCTCGGGTCTAGCCCGATGCCGAAGACGGCCGTTGACCATCGACTTCGGACCTGAACTGTTCGTGAGAAAGTCCCCAGGCTCTTTTGCGATCGGATGAAGTTATGACAATTCCTCTACCCGAGCGGGCCGCGGAGTTTCGCCAGCGATTCGCGGCGCTGGAAGCCGAGATCGGCAAGGTCATTGTCGGTCAGCTCGAGGTGGTGCGGGGTGTGCTGTCGTGCCTGTTTGTCGGTGGCAATGTGCTTCTGGAGGGCGTGCCCGGTCTGGGGAAGACGTTACTGGTGCGGACCCTGGCTCAGGTGCTCGATTTGAAGTTTGCGCGAATCCAATTCACGCCCGATTTGATGCCCTCGGACATCGTCGGCACCGATATCATACTGGAATCGCCCGACGGACGGCGAGAACGCCGCTTTCAAGCCGGGCCGCTGTTTGCCAATTTGATCCTCGCCGACGAAATCAATCGAGCCATCCCGAAGACACAGTCGGCTTTGCTCGAAGCGATGCAAGAGCATACAGTGACGGTCGGGATCACGACCCACCGACTTCCGGAACCGTTCTTCGTGCTGGCCACGCAAAATCCGATCGAGCAGGAAGGAACCTACCCCCTTCCGGAAGCTCAACTGGATCGGTTCTTATTTAAGTTACTTGTGCCGTTCACCAGCCGTCAGGAACTGAATGAAATTCTCGACCGGACGACCCGCAACCTTGATCTGCGTCCGGCAAAAGTGATGGACAGCCAGCAAATTCAGGAAGGAATGCAACTTGTGCGTGAGGTGCTGGTCGCGCCGCCGGTGCAAGATTATGCCATCCGGCTGTTATTGGCAACACACCCACAAAACGAGTTTGCACCGGCCGATACGAATCGTTATGTCCGCGCCGGAGCCAGCCCCCGCGGGGCTCAGGCACTGATTCTTTCCGGCAAAGTCCGGGCCTTGCTGGAAGGCCGGTTTAATGTCAGCTTCGAGGATATTCGCGCCGTCTTTTTGCCGGCGATGCGGCACCGGATTCTGCTGAATTTCGAAGCGCAGGCCGAGGGGGTGGCCGCGGATACAATTCTTGCCAGCATTCTTAACGAAGTGAATGAAATCGAGGACCGCCCGGCAACTCCGAGCACCGCTCGGTAAAAGTGCCGCCTGAAGAGAATGACCGTAGGCCATAACCTGGAACTGAAGCCGCTGCCGTGATCAGTTGCAGGCTCCGGTTTTTCGGCATTCCAGGGTAGTTCCGGGGTAATTCTTCATCGCCGACAACGTCGCGGCGAGAATCCGGCCGTATTGCAGCGTCAGCAAGCTGACGAAAATCCAGAGCACAGCGGCAAGCAGCCCGAGAATCATCCAGCCGGCTGACGGTATCAGCGCCAGATCGAGTTTCACAGCGGGCTCCACGAGTCCGGCGGATCGATGCGCACTGCGGCCGAGCATCAAAGCGGCTGCAAGTCCTAAGCTGCTCATGAGCAGCAGCGTAACGGCTACGAACCCTCCCACAAGTAGCACATAGCAGCGGATTTTCGGCCCAGCATCGCTCCGCCCGGCCTCGGTGAGTAATCGCAGCCAGACGAGCAGCACGGCCATTTCCAGCATTGCCCCAGCCGCTCGACCGATTTCGCCAACCTGAGCAACCGCTTGCAGAGTTACCGGAGTTGAATCGACGGGCAGACCCAGCATGACGGGATATGCCGCCATGGCTTGTCCTGCCATCCCCAGGACAACCCCAAGCCGAGCCATCGACAACCAGCTTCCTGCCCGGACCGTATCTGCAGCCATCTGGCAGCGGCCGTAACCCAGCCACCGCAACCAGCAGGCAATCGCCAGCAAGCCCAGGCTGACGGTGTGTCCGATCGCCGCACCTCGCCCCATCGGCCCCGGCCAACGCCCGAGCATCGCGGCAGGTCCCTCCAGAATTACCCAGAGCAGCTTGATCACAACTGTCAGCAGAAAGGCGAGGAAACCCAGGCTTAAGCTGACCAGGAGCAAGCGGAGGCCGTTGCTGGCAGTTCGGGCGGCATACGGCGATAATAACGGAGAATCGTACGCATCGGACTCGACGGGATGGACATCAGTTGGCACCCTTACGGGAATGCCGCATCGCAAGCAGGGAATCGCCTTGCCCGCATCGGCTCGCGGTGCACGAAACAACGCTCCACATTCTGGGCAGTAGAACCGGGTGCCGCTCCGCGATGTTTCCAGCATCGCATCCTCCATCGACTCTCCTCGCTCAATCCTCATTTCGGCGACGTCCGAGACAACCAGTTGCCCACAGCAGCTCGACCCGCACCGATTAACCGCAAGTAAACTGTCCCGATGAACAGACCGATCAGTGCCACTCCCCCGCTCCGTGTCAGTGCTTGATACTCGGCGATTTGCTGCCAATGCGGCTCGACATGAATGTTCCACAAATGTTGCAGCTTTGACCCGTACTCCAAGTAGCCCACGGTTCCCGCCACGGCGAGCATGGCTACGAGTCCGGCCAGGATCAGCAGTCGGCTGCTCCGCCCAGCCAAGCGGCGGTCCTGCAACGCGGCTCCCATGTTCCCCAGCCCGGCAAGCAGCCACACTTCTGCCAGGATTAACAACAAGCCTCCCAGAGACAGCCCGAAACGCTGGAACATCCCCGATTGAGTGTCGGGGTCCATCCAGCCTTGAATCGGCGTATCATCGATGATTTCGATGATGCTCGGAAATGCTGCCAGAATCAATCCAACCAGACCGAGAAGCGTGGCCAAGGCGCTGGCCCAGCCGAGCCCACCGCTGTACGCTGATCGGGGGGCTCGTGCTACTGACAACCGGCCAAAAAGTGTCAAAACCACTGCCAAGCCGACCGGAATCGCAACCACAGCGATGCGAATTTCCTCGGCGAGAGAAAACTGGCTCAGCTTCAGCAAGCCCGGTTGCTCGGGCAACGGCCCGACAAATTGCTCGTATGCGATCCGACAGGTCATCGCCAACGGCGCAAGAATCGCCAGCCAAGTGGCCAGTCGAATCACACCGAGTCCTCGGTGGACTCGCTTCCAGCCACGAATCGCTGCTTCTTGAGTTTCGTCCGGACTGATCTCGGATCCGAGCAGGTTCGAGCGGTTCGGTTCTGGGATTCGTACAGCTGGCGGAGCTGGGTTCGCGCTCACCCCCGCGGCTCCGGGAACTCGACCGGCCGGGCCGAACCGAGGTTCCGGTTCTTTCAAGGCGTAGGTGCCGACACCGGTCGGGCGAACCTCCGGTTCGGTCGCGGGTAACGATCGGGCCGCCTGAGCACTCAAATCCGCCGTTTCCTTCAAACCACCGGGTGTCGGTAAGGGACTGCCGGGACGAAACGGATTTCCCGGCGGCTGGCTCTGCCCCCCAGCCGTTGGCATGCGACCAGTCGGCGGTGACTCCGTGGGAATCGTCAAGACGGTTGTGCAATTCGGGCAGCGACCACGCTTCCCGCCCGCATCATCCGGTGCATGCAAAACGTGACCACACTTCGGACAGGTGACTTTGATCGGCATGGTAACCTCGACCAGAGAACGAGGAACGGCAGGCATCTGGCCCGATACTTCACCAGTGTAGCGAGCCGACTCCACGGATTCATCACCGATTGTCGAGCCGACGGGCCTGCTTGGATCTCAGCCGCCCACGGTGCTTAAAGGCTTAAAGCCTGCCCCGGCACATGCCGCGACTAAACTCTTTGCTTTGTCCAGGGAATTGAATCTTCTCTGATCGCTTGATACTGCTCCAGCGTCAACGCGGTTGCGGACGTTCCCAGTTCGGGTCATACTCCAGAGAGAATAGGGTTTGAATCACCTCGGCTCGCCCACTCGGTTGCTCGAGTAACGTTTGGATCGCCCGGCGAATCCGCTGCATCCGCGGGTCGCTCTCGACAGTCTCAGCCCCCGCTCCTCGACTGATCCGATCCAAGATCGCGGCGATGTCGAGCAGCTTGCAGCGGGCTTCCAGAAAATAGACATCAAGGGCTTTGCTCGCGGGAAGTGGCGTCATGGCTGTGGCTACCAGGCAAAACACAATTGCAAATACCACCGGGGCAATCTCACCCGGGCAAATCGTATTGCTGAGAAAACCGCTGGCGCACATGCAAAGGCACCAGTTCATTCAAACTTCCTGATCGAAATCCGTTCAAATCCAGGGTAATAAATTTGAAGCCGAGACTCAGAAACGATCGGGTTAATTCCGATCGCAAGGGCTCGGATGTCAACCGAGGCAGTTCCGCGAGCGGCAACTCAATCCGTGCCAGATCTCCCTCATGATGACGGACTCGGCACTCCCGGATCCCCTGTCTGTGTAACCAGGCTTCCGCTGCTTCGATCCGTTGGGTTCGTTCCGGGGTCACCGCAAGGCCGGGGGCCAGCCGGCTGCTTAAGCACGGCGACGCTGGCTTATCCCAGATCGGTATCCCCCAGGATTTTGCCACCGCACGGACATCTGCTTTCGTGAAACCCGCTTCTTGCAAGGGATGCCGGACGGCATGTTCGGCCGCGGCGGTCAATCCCGGGCGATAATCCCCGCGATCATCAAGATTGGCACCGCTGACGATCGCCGCCACACCAAGTCGGGGTAGCAGTGCTGTCATCGTGGAATACAGTTCACTCTTACAATAATAACAGCGGCTGCCATCATTCCGGAGATAAGCCGGGTTCTCGAACTCGGCTGTGGCCACGATCTCGTGGCGGATACCGATCTGTGCCGCGAGTCGGCGAGCTTCTGCGAGTTCCTGGCGGGGGACACTGGGGCTGTCGGCGGTAATCGCCACCGCACGATCACCCAGAACCAGGAACGCAGCCTGGGCCACGACCGTGCTATCCACTCCTCCGCTGAAGGCCACGGCGACACTGGGAAATTCCGCAAGAATGCCTAGCAACCGGTCCCGCTTGACCTGCAATTCCCGAGGCAAATCTGTGTCGGCGTGCCCTGTTTTGTCAACAAGTGAACTCATACCAGAATTATATTCGCTTTCGCTGAGAATCACCAGGACTTCAACACGGTGAATCGCGATTCGGAAAAGCGGCGTCTTGCCTGCAGGCTATCACCGAAGGGGTTGCCTGACGCCGCTGCTCCCATCGACACTGCCTAGCTAGCACTTGAGCATCTGCATCGTTGAAAATCGTGACAGTTTTCGCCAAATATCGTGTGTCGCTTTGTCCAAAAAGAAATTCTAATAAATAATCGATGCAAGCTGCTTAAGCAGCATTCCTGCTGATCACACAGTGTCAGAAAATTGTCGGCTACGAAACGTGTCTGCTGACCTGGTCGTGAGATGTCTATCGGCGATCATCGGACACCGTAGGCAGATTCAAAAAGTGACATTCCTGAATTCATCAATTGAATTCAGGCACGGACGGCTTTTTTGAAGGCCTCTCGAAGTTGCCGAGTTAACGGTCCCTGCTTGCCGGTGCCGATCACTCGCGAATCGACCTCGGTCACCGCAATCACCTCGGCTGCGGTACCAGTCAGAAAAAGTTCGTCGGCTGTGTAGATGTCGTGTCGGGTCAAGTTACATTCGACCACGGGAATTCCTTGCTCGCGGGCCAGCTTCATCACGAAGTTCCGAGTGATGCCTTCCAGGATCCCGGCATCTGGGGGTGGGGTTTTCACGGTGCCATTCTTGATCACAAAAATATTGTCACCCGTACATTCCGCTACGTCACCTTTATGATTCAGCATGATTGCTTCCAGGCAACCGGCGCGAATCGCTTCCATCTTGGCGAGAATATTGTTCAGGTAGTTCAGTGATTTGATCCGGGGATTGACTGCGTTCGGGTGATTGCGGATCGTACTGGCGGTGATAATTTTCAAGCCATCTTCATACAGTTCTGACGGATACAAGCTAATATCATCGACGATGATGAACACCACCGGTTCGCATTTACGTGGATCGAGACCGAGCGTACCCGGGCCTCGGGTCACCACCAGTCGGATGTAACCATCAACTTTTTGATTGGCGGCGACTGTGTCGAGCACCGCTTGTGTCAAGGCATCCGCCGTCATTGGGATGTTCAAGGCAATCGACCGGGCGGATTCGTAAAGTCGGCGAATATGCTCCGCGAGGAGAAACACTTTCCCGGAATAAATTCGCAGACCCTCGAACACGCCATCGCCGTAAAGCAAGCCGTGATCGTAAACGCTGACCGTGGCTTGATGTTTCTCCACCAGTCGACCATTGATCCAGACCAGCGTGCTCATCACGGCGGCTCCAGAGGCGGTTCTCGGCGAAACATGGGGAAAAACCGGGAACGATCGATTGCTACTATCGTGCCAAGTTGATCAGGCACTGGCAAGTGAGCGGCTGGATTCTTCGACGATCCGTCCTTGGTGTATTCGCACGACCCGGTCGGTCCGAGCGGCGATTTCCAGGTTATGCGTAACCATCAGGATGGTCACGCCGTCATCCTGATTTAATTCGCAAAGCAACTGGATAATCTCATCGCCAGTGTCGGCGTCGAGATTGCCCGTCGGTTCATCGGCCAATAGCACTCGGGGCTGTGCCAGCAACGCCCGCGCCACCGCGGCTCGTTGCATTTCTCCCCCGGAGAGTTCCCGCGGTTTGTGCTGAATCCGATGGCCGAGCCCCACCCGATGCAATAATTCTTCGGCCCGGCGTCGCCAGTCCCGGCGTTTTCGCCACCACCCCAGCACGGAATGATTGATATATGCGGGCATCAGCACGTTATCCAGCGTGCTCAGTTCCGGCAACAGATGATAAAATTGAAATATGAATCCGAAAGTCTGATTCCGCAGGATATCGCGGGCCGTGGGTGGCAGTTGATCGATCCGCTGCTCATCGAGATAAATTGACCCAGAATCGGGCACATCCAGTGTCCCGATCAGATGCAACAGGGTGCTTTTCCCCGACCCGGACACGCCGACGATGCTGACGAACTCGCCGGTTTCCACACGCATCGACAAGCCGTTGAGAACCTTGACCACGTCAGCATGGCGGCGGTAACTTTTGCAAAGATCTGTGACAGCTAGCATCATGCTCTCGGGGAAAATAGGGGATGGCCTCGGCTCTGACGGTGTCTCTGTGTTGCCATGATCTCCAGAGTTTCGCTCGCGTTCGATCGTGTTCTCATTCAAATCGTAAGGCCCGGACCGGGTGGAGACGGGCAGCACGCAGTGCCGGCATAACACTGAAGATGACGGCAATGCTGATCGCTCCGATGTTGACAAGAAGCACAGTACCCGCCTCGACGTTCGTCGGAATCCGGTCGAAATAATAGACACTCCGATCAAACACTTGTTGGCCACTGAGCCAGGTCAGCCCGGCTTCAATCTCGTTAATGGATTCGGTGATGAATAATCCGAGCACAGTTCCCAGCCCGCAGCCGATCAGTCCCAGCAAGAGCCCGTAGCCGATGAAAATCGTCATGATGCCGCGATTCGTGGCACCCAGGGCTTTCAAAATGCCAATGTCGCGGTATTTTTCCGAGACGATCATCGTAAAGATGGCGAGTACACTGAACCCGGCAACGCCGACGATCATGAACAACAGCAGATTGAGAATACCCCGCTCGATATCGATCGCAGCTAGAAGCGGCCCCTGATGTTGCTGCCACGAGGCGACCCGAGCCTCGGTCGGGTGGAATGCCTGAGCGAGTTGCGGGACGATCTGGTTGTTGACCAGCATTCCCTGATCGCGAACATCTTCGGTCAGGCGGACCTGGATGGCGTTGCATTTGCCATCCATGCCGCGGAGCCGCTGAAGTTCATCCAGCGGAACGTAGACAAAGCTGCCGTCGTATTCGCTCATCTCGGATTTGAAATAATCGACAACGATGAAGGTGCTGGAAACCGGCTTGAGCCCTTCACTGCCGACGGTGGCCAGCAAGACTTCATCGCCCGGTTTCAGCAGCGGATATTCGGTGGTTTCCCCGGTTACGGGATCCTTGTAGCGGGTGTGAGCGATCGAATAGCCGAGGATGACTCCGGGGAGCCGTGGGCCGGCGGTGTCGGCAAGATCGGGTGGAGGCACCACCACCGGAGGTGCGGCCGGGATGATAATGCTCGGTTCCGGCAAAAATCCTGAAACGCTCGATCCGGACGGCTGGCGGGAAGGGTCTTCAAGCGGTATCCGGAATGCTTCCTCGGGATCAACAGCGAGGCGGTTGCGGCTGAACCGATCCACAGCGGCGGGAGGCAAATCAAAGCTCGGGTGTGGCGAATTTTCTTGCCGTACTAGATACTGAGCGAAGCGGCCGACACGAGCTTGTTGCTCGGGATCGATGCCGATCATCCGGACATGCTTGGTGACCGGGATCGGCCTACCGTAACGGTCTTTTAATTGAAATTGCAACAACGCAAACACTTCAACGGTCGGGGCCATCGCTGCGATGGCATACCCGGCCGGGGTCGCTCTCAATTTGGCCATGATCTCCTGAGGCGATTCGGGAAATCCGTCCGCTCGCTCGGTTTCGACCAGAACATCCGAGAGAATTCCGTGCAGCCGCTCTTTCAGCTTCGTGCTGAAGCCGCTCATCACGCTGTTTACAACGATCAACGTGGCCACACCCAGCATAACGCTGACAATGCAGACAAAAGCGAGGTAGCGTGTGCGAAGATAGCGAAGACAAAGCAGCAATTTGTACACGGGAATTCCATCCCCCGGGATATTCGACGCCAACCCGTGACTGGGTTGTAACAAATTTAGCAACTCGGCGAAAGTCCGACTGACTCGGCGGCCCAGCCTCGGCTTCGACGGGGGAAGCAACACTTCCGGGGTCCGTAGTCCCTCTCGAGCGACCAGGAGATGCATAGCGAGGCAAGTCGGGGTTGCAGGGAACCGTCGTGAGTGTCAAACTGGTTTGGCTTTGCCTGGAGTGTGATTTGCGTAATTTCCCAGAAGAAACTGGAAAAAAAGCAAAAGCAAGGAGGTCGACGAATGACACGAACTCTGTTCCTGCTTGCCTTAATAACATTTGCGGTTCCGGTGCAGGCAGGCGATCTTGTGGCTGTGCCGGGTTCCTCAGCACGTTTCCCCCAGTCGATTACCATTCCGGTCAACGGGAAACCGACGACCATGATTTTAACCGGGGCAGGGCTGCGGACTCGGTTCTTGTTCTCGGTTTACGCCATCGGCAGCTACGTCGCTGAAGGCAGCAAGCCCCGCTCTGCGGAAGAACTGGCGAAACTCGACTCGGCGAAGGTGCTTTACATGGTGATGGAACGGGATGTCAGCGGCCGGGATTTCATCGATGCCCTTCGGTCTGCAATTGCCAAGAGCGAGACAACCGAGGCTTTTGCGGCTGAATTCGCTCAGCTTTCCGCGGCGTTAGGCCGGAACGCCGCCAAGAAAGGGGATCACGTCATTCTCACGGCGGCACCGACCGGCGAACTTCGGATTCAAGTTGTCAACAAGGTGGATTTGACGATTAAGAACCCGGCTTTTACTCAGGCAATCTGGGCAATCTACCTTGGGGCGAAACCGATCGACAGCGACTTGAAAACCGCACTCTCTAGCCGGCTCGGTTCCTGAGTGGGGGGCTTTGACAACTTGCCTGCCGGGGGGTCTCGGGTCCATCTCCGGGATCTACCGGCTCGCTTCGAACCGCAGTGGTGCGAGAACCTGCTGACGGATCTGCTCGGTCAGACCTGGCCCGATCAGATATTGCTGGCTGATTCGCTCGAGATGACTGAGCCGAAGCTTCTTGGCAGCCGGGTGACAACGCCAGGCAGCCCAGGACTGCAGCAGTTCCCGATTGAGCCGGTCGATCGCGGGGCGGATCTCCTGCTTCAGATCGGCCACCCGATGGAACCGCCCCCGCTTCTCTGCTTGCCAGCGGCGGAAACAATCTTCCTGCAAACGTTTCGCGCCCGCCATTTGCGCGGTGAAGAACATCGTGGTTTCAGCCGCGGATAATCCTTGCCGCTCTCCCTCCCGAATTAATTCCTTGAGCAGATGTTGTTCTCGAACCGGGTCGGTAATGGCGGCTCCGCTGTTCCACTTCGCCCGGGCGACTTCCGGCATCCACCCGAGCCGTGCCCGAATCTGCTGCAGCAGCCGGATCACTACCGCCTCGGCGTCAACTGCGGCCGTGTGTGAGTTGTCGTCGCGTGGCTTGAGGATTTCCGCGGTGGACCCCAGTAACACTGCCAGGATTCCCAGGCAAAGGAACAACACACCACGTGGCCGCTGGAAGTTCATCGGCTTCCCCTGCTCCGATCAGTCCGGATTGAAGGGTTCTCTCTCAGTCTCATCGGCGGTGCTTTCGCTGGAATCCTCGACCGCGCTCGTGTCGCCAGGTTCTTCGACGAGATGAGAGCGGAGTTGAACGAGAAAGGCGAGTTGTTCCAGCTGGATCGCCAGATCGACGCTGACAAGTTGGACTCCCGATGGGACACGCACTAAAACGGGTGCAAAATTCATCAGCCCCTTGACTCCGGCGGCGATCAGTTGATCGGCGACGGCCTGGGCCGATTCCGATGGCACAGTCAGGATTGCTAGTTCTGCGCCCAGTGCTGGTATCCGCTGCGGGATCGCAGCAGCGGCTTCGATCGCGATGCCTTCAACGGACTGACCGATTTTTCCCGGGTCGACATCAAACAAACCGACAAAGTGAAATCCTTGTTCGCCGAATCCGCGATAACGTAACAGCGCTCGGGCCAGATTCCCGACGCCGACAATCACGGCTCGCCAGGTTCGATCGATGCCGAGGGTTTTACGGATGGCGTTGGCCAGACAGTTCGCATCATAGCCGATGCCCCGCTGGCCAAGGTGACCCAGAGCCGCCAGATCACGCCGCACCTGCGCCGCGCTGACACCGACTGCGGTCGCTAATTCCAGGCTGGAAATCGTTCCTGAGTTCAGCGACTCGGCCCGCAGACAACGGAGATACTGACTCAGCCGGTGCGCTGTGGCCCGTGACAATCGTGATTCTGGCCCCGCCGGTTGCCCCTCCGTCACACCGACCCCCGTATCTAGTTGCTCGGCGAGAAGAGTCCTCGGCAGCGGAAGTGACCGCCTCATTTCCGGGTAAAACCGATTGCCGGGATTTCCGGACCGAGATGGCCGTTGCTATCCTTCGAAAGTATTCGACCCGCCAGGAACGGTCAATCCACCTCGTGAGTCTGGGGTTCCGAGAAGCGGCTGAGGAGTCTGAAAAATTCAAACACTACCGACCTTGAAGAAGCTTTCCGGTTACTCCGGAATCTCAGTACTCCAGCGGACGGGAAGAAATAAGATTTGAGGAGCCGGTTCGCTGATTCGTACCGTAAGCACACATTCACCAGACGGCAATGCTTGGGGCCGGCGGCGAGCCACGCGGAGCGTGCTAACCGGGCCGGCTTCCGGACTCCAGGTCGCCTTTACCTCGGGATCGGGCGACTCGACCCCGGCGATTCGTACAGGTCTACCGCCAGCCCGGACCTGGACTAGCCGGGACAATGCGGCTTGCCCGGGTGCAAACCGCAGTTCTACATGTTCCGGTGTCGCTGAGACTTGCCCAGTGTCTTGCTTGCGGATGGTAATCGGCAAACGAAGTTCCGAGCATGTCGGGTCGTCGGTAAGAATCCGCAAGGTTTCCTGATAATTCCCCGCGGCCGCTGTTTCGGAAAGCACCAGCCGGATGGCCGTTTCTCCCCGGGATCGGTCACCGCGATCGGAATCGCTCGCCGGCAGCACGGTTGCGGAGAGAGCGGGGTTCGAGACGATCAAATCACGGACCTTCAGTGGTTGCGGCCGCCGATCATGTAGGCGAATCACTTGTTCCGCCCCGCGAGTCGTGGAGAACGCCACGGCGGGCGGAGTCAGCGAGATTTCTCGCCGCAGTTGCCCGGAGACCGCCAAGTGGAGCCGTTCTTCCAGGATCGGCATGGCCGCCGGGCTCCCTGATTCCGGGAGGATCTGATAACGCACTGTCAGCCGCCACAGGTTCGGGCCTTCCGGGGCGGTCAACGTTGACAGAGTAATTCGAAGTTCCGTGGCTTCTCCCGGCTGAAGAGTGCTTCGATCGAGTGCGTGCTGAAGGCAGCCGCAACCGGACTCGACCGCGACGATCTTGATGATTCCGGCATTGCCACGATGTTCGAGGGAAAAGGTGTGCTGCAGCGGGGGGCCGCTGCGGATTTCCCCGCGGTCCACGATCGGGGTCGGTGTCTGCAAGACAGGGCCCCCGGCCAGAATCCAGGAGCAGAAGATGAGTACTATCATGCCCAGGCATTTACCACGCTTACCTCGGCTCCGCAAGGGCGAACCGGCTACGGACTGTCCTCTGGCCGCTCGCGGCAGCTACCCTCGCCTGCATGGTGCTGCGACGCTGCGTGAATGGGACGATGTCCCTCGGGGGCTCAGTTCTTGAGTTGCAAAATCATCTCGACTTCCACGCTGGTTCCGAGCGGCAATTGCGCCATACCGAGTGCGGTGCGGGCATGGCGGCCGGCCTCGTCGCCAAAGACTTGTTTAAGGAGCGACGTGGCTCCGTTAATGACCAGATGGCAATCCGTGAAATCACTGTCGGCGTTGACGTAACCTGTCACCCGAATCACCCGCTCGATCTTGTCGAGGCCGATCTTGGCGGCAACCGCCCGCAGGCAGTTCGCCGCACACAAAGCCGCCGCCTTCGTGGCGTCCTCAACGCTGACTTGCGACGGAACCTTGCCCTTGCTGGTGAGCACGTCCAAGTCGAACGGGACAAAGCCGGAAACATAAACGGTTTGTCCAAGCACGGCGACTTGATCGATCACCGCATTCTCGGGCGGTCGTCGCGACATCGGGTAGCCGAGTTCTTCCAGTTTCTTTTCACGTTCGCCCATGATTGCACGCTCCTGAGAATAATCCAGCGGAATACTCACTTCAAACCGAGGATTTCCAGAGAATCGCGGTGAATCATCGCCTCGATTGCGGCCTCGTTGAGTCGGGGCAAGGCGGTCCCTTCGAGCATCCGATTCAGTCCGCGGAGCCCGTCCATCGAGGCGTTCACCGTGGTGAACGGATAATCGCTGCCGAAGAGCAGCTTATCCCAGACACCGTATTCTTGCACGAGCATAAGGCTGTGATAGAGCTGGAAGGGGCGATAGTGCAGAGCAGATATGTCGGCATACAAATTCGGATGCTTGCGAATCGTCGCCACGCATTCCCCCTCGTAGGGATGGCCAAGGTGGGCCAAGATCATTGTCACGTCCGGAAAGCGGATGGCCACGCGGTCGAGATGCCGAGGTAACGTGCAGTCGAGCGGGGCTTGCGAGACAAACGTGGTACCGGTGTGGAGCAGAACAGGCAACCGGTGCCGGGTGGCATACCGCCACAGCGGATCGAGCAACGGATCATCCGGTTGAAAACCGGCATACATCGGTAACAGCTTGATGCCGCGGAGCCCGAGTTCCTGATGGCCTTCGACGAGTTCATCTTCCCAGCCGGGTTGTGTCGGATCGACCGATAAAAACCCGAGCAAATGCTCCGGATGGGCCGCGACATACTCGGCGACATACCGATCCTCCACCCAGATCCCGCTGAGTTTCGCTTTACCCCCGAAGACGATGGTGCGGGTATCCGGGGTCGCTGCGGCCCGGTAATCCTCGTAGCGGACGGTGAGATCGACTTCGACCCCCGCCCGAGCACGCTTCGCCTGATTCCGGAAGTCATCGCCAAAATGCCGAGGATAGTGCCAGGTGTGACTGTGAACATCGATGATCACGAGGGCGGCTCCGGTCACTTCGGGGTTTGAAACCTCTGCTCATCAGGAGCTTTTTCAAACGATCACTCTCCTGACAACCGCTGTTGATGTCTGGCGCGGCCGGTACCGCCTGAAACTTCTGCTGACCGATCGCGTTGCCACGGTTGGAATACGCTTCGGATACGCTCCGTGGGAAAAATGCAAATCCCGAGGATTTGTACTGCTCCACAGTCCACCCGGCATCGCCGGGGCGGTTACAAAGTTCGGAATCTGCATCGGAAGTCATGCTCGAACTCAAAAAAAACGGTCCCCGGTACATATCCCAAGGACCGCTTGAGTGAAAAGCCATGAAGCAATGCTGGGGCGGCACCGTTATAAGCCATCTTTGGCAGCGGGGGCACCAACTTCGTTGAGCAGATACCGGGCAGCCGCCTGATCGATACGGGATTCCGGCACATCAAGGTTGATCGTGTATCCGATCCGGGGGAAGAAGTCACGCATTTTCACCAGCTTCGTGCCGCGATCGAGGGCATCTTTCCGAGCCGTTTCAATCGCTTTGCGAATTTCCCCTTGGGCAAAGCGGATGGCATCACTTTGCACTGCGGTGGCGTTCTTAAAGGGCATGTTGCCTTCGATGGCGTAGATGGTTTTTTCCGTGATTTCGCCCACCCACTGCTTCTTGCTGAGATCGTAATAAGCATCGACGACGATCCCCATGCGATTTAAATCCCGAGCGAGCCGCACAATATCGTCGGTGCCGTCGCCGTTGATGTCAAAGATCCCAAACAACGCAACATGATCGGGGGCACCTTTCCGCCAGGCGGAATTGTACAGGAGATCACCGATGAGGATACTTTCGCGAATTTTATTCGATTCTTGTGTGATCCGGGCTCGAGACAAATTCGGACCGAGGATTTCAATCACCTCGATTTGACCCTTCGGCACCACGATCATACCTCCGCGGCCGTCCGGTCGCATCCGCGATTGCATTCCTCGGATCGGTGTGTCGGAAGGATGAACGGCGAAGGTGAGCCCCGCTCGCACATTGTCCGCGGAGCCAAGGTTGATGTCGACAATATCCCCGTATTTGGCCAGGATTTTCCCGTGCGGTTTGTCGTATTGAAAATGATCCGCTGCCGCTGCTTGTTGCTCTTCCAAGCGGGCTCGCAACATCTCCAACTTGGTGATTTCATCTTCCCGGCGTTTGATTTCCAGATTCAATTTGGCGATGTTTTCATCATGTTTGCGGAGCTCAATGCGATACGTTTTCTTTTCTTCCTCGAAATCCTTGACGGCTTTATCTGCCTGAGCCTGAAACTGTTTGAGTCGACTGTCAATTTGCGTCGGGACTTTTTTAATTTCATCTTGATATTGTTGTTGCAGCTTTTTCAGTTCCGCGTCTGCTGCTTGATAATTCTTACGTTCCGCAAGGGCTTGTGCTTCTTTCTCCTTGGCTTCCATCTGGGCGAGTTGCTGCGAGGCATAAAATCCGATCATTTGATCGATGAGCGGTTTTTGCGGAGCCGGATCCAGTTGACCTTGCTCGGGCCAATTCCAGACAAAAACATTCTTCGGTTCGACGAAGTCGCCCCCCTTGGCCCCGACAAAGCTTTGTTTGCGGACATCTTGAATTGCTCCGGCAATCCGATTGCTCAGATCGGCCTGGAACTGATTAAACTCCGCTCGGACTGCTTCTTTTGCCTCTTGCCGAAGGTTTTGCAAATTCGTTCGATCTTCTTCGCTCGCCGTGCCGATCGCCACTTTATACATCAAGACTTTGCCTTTTTCGATGTCGGCAATTTTGACGGCTGCTGCTTCTTTATTGCTAGCCTCTTTGGCCGCTGTGTTTACCGCTTCCATCTCAGAGTAAGCCATGTAGGTCAATACTCCGAGGGCCAAAGTGGTCAGCACGAAGAAAGCCAACGCGATGACCAGCGGAGCCTTCGATTCGCCGGCTTGCTGTCGAGCCATGGTGTCCTCATCATCTAAATGCTAGGTATGCTCGGGTGACGGCACACTGATCAGAATGGTCCCTGGCATCCCGGCCGTCTGTCGAATGGCGATCCCGTCAATTTCAGTCTAAACGGGTGTTCAACCCTGTCAACTCGAAAGACCCCGGGAAGATCGAGTTCTCGTCCACTCGTATCAGCCGGGGCAATTGTGGTTGCTTTAGCTGATCACACGGTTCTAGGACGACTGTCAATTCTCGGGAACGATCCGGTTGTTGCAAGCTACAGGAGAATGTGCCTGTCAGAATCCCCGGGGATTCACACTGTGGTATTCTACTCGGACTCATTCTCGCAAATCAACCGCTGAGAGTCGTCGATTCGTACCTGCTCTCGTCGGAGATAACCCGGGCATATCCCTCAGCACTCGGGTAGCTTGGACGATTCTTCCGACGCGGTAACGATGTATCAGGTGTGAATCGAGTCAAACAAGGCAACACTCAGTGGGCCGAAGAGCATCACGGGGAGCCAAGCGGCCAAGGGCGGGCTGAGGTAATCATTTTCCCCCAAAAATTTGCAACCGTAGACCGCCATGAAAAACACCGCGCACATAATTAAACACAATCCGGCACTGATAAACACGTTCCGGTTCTGATCCCGCAAAATGATGGATAATCCGAGCAGAACGAGTAACGCCCCGATCAGTGGCCGGGTCATCCGCATGTGGAAGACCACCGCGACCGCCGCTTGCCGACGGGCATCCGGCTTGGCCAGGACACGCCGAAGTTCCGGGGTGGAGGCGTACAGATACCAGTTGGAGCCTCGCGTTACCGCGTCGAAGTCAATTTCCTCGGATCGGAGAAAAAACTGACCCGGGCTGATCATCGTCAAGTTCGGCGGCATCGGCCCTTCGATGACCCACGGCTCGGTGTTAAACAGCATCCAGCCGCCGCTCCGTTCCTCGGCCCCGCGGGGAACATAGCGTGCTTCCTTGGCACTAAGGTGCAGCATCCCGGTCGGACCGTTTTCGGGGAAAGTAATAAAGAACCAGTAAATTTTCTGCTCGTTGCGGAAGGCGGCCACACCTTCCACATGCAAGCCACCAAGTTCGTAGGTGCCACGTACTTGTATCGGTTTTTTCTGATCGGGATCATCGCGAGCGGTGCTGAGATAATCCGCAACTCTCGGAATCACGAATTCTTGGTTGAGCGGCCCGAGGGTTAACGTCACTGCGGCCCCGGCCAAGATGGGCCGTAATACCCGCCGGGTGGAGATCCCAGCCGACAGTTGCGGCAATAACTCGTTGTTACGCTGCATCCAGGCTACGGTGAACATCGCCCCGAGCAGAGTGATGGCTTCGCTTAGCCGATCGAAGATCTGCGAGATCCGGGTGCTGTAATAAAACAGGATGTGTTCCACCATAGCGGTGAAGCCGTGGCCGCTGAAATCATCGAGATTCGTAAACAGATCCACAATGATATATAATGTCAGTAAGCTAATCAGAACGATCAGATAAGATCGTACATAGTTGATAAAGAACATTCGGTCGAGGGTGGTCACCATGGTTCACCTGCCTCGGCCAAGCTGCCAATCGGATCAGTCGGGACGGCCGGCGCGGATCGGCTACGGGCACTGACAGCAGGATTCTTGGGCTCTGGCTTTGCTGACTGGGCTTCTCCGGCGGCCGGGCATGGGTTTCTTCGTCGCCGCACACCGCGTTCGTAATTCAGGATAAATTGCTGCACGTATAAGTTGGCGGCGGTGGCCGCGAACGTGCCGAAACCGTTGGCCCGCAATTCCTCGACAGCGTCGGCGACACTCCAGCCGTCGTATTCCATCCGATAAACCGCCGTCAGCAAGCCTGTGCGATGTAAGCCGGCTTTACAATGGATCAAAACCGGATAATTCTCGGGATCGTCGAGCAATTCCAGAAATTCGTCGATGACCGGCGGGCGGTTCAAGCCAGCCGGCCCGGGCGGGGCAAGGACGCCACCATCAAGAGCGACATAGCGAATCCCGAGTTGCTGGCAAATATCGCTTTCCCGGATGCTTGGCCGGGCTTGCCAGGTTTCCGGCAACAAGGGATCGCGGGCTTCTTCTTGAAGGTTAATCACGGTGCGGATGTTGTGACGGTAGATCACGTCCCGCAGGCCGCTGGCCGTCAACTGCCCGCTGCGATACACTTTGCCCGGCGAAACTTCTCGGAACCGTTTGGCGTGGGCGTAGCTGGCTCGATAATAAGCTGCTGGAATTCCGAGGATCATCGCGATGATACCGAGGCTGAGTATCCCGCGAACCCAGGTCCGCATCGAGGGTCCCCCTCACTATTCGTAAAAGCTTCGGCTGTGAGGGATACCTGTCCGGGCCAAAGCTGTCAATCTGGCTTCTCCACTCTGGGGGAGAACTCTAAGGGAAAAGATGCTGCTGACCCCAGCTGTCACAGTTCGGACTGAATCCGCGTGATTGAATCAGCCGGTCTCGATCACTGAAATCACAAATCCCACGCTTCCAGAGATGACAGCGATTCGTACGATGTTTCCATGAAGGAAATGCCGCCGCCCTTCGTGTCGGGAGTGAGTCACGGTCGGCACCATGAGATGATTTCGCCTGTGGTTATGAGCCCGCAGTTTCATTCAACCCCGCCCGAGGCGGTAAGCGAAATCGTTCGAGAAAGGGTGATTCTCGACGGTCGAGTTTTTCGCTTGGAACGGCCGGCAAGTGCTGACGGCTTGTTTGATCACCCGGCGGTGCAAGCAGCATACGCTGCCGATGAATATATCCCGTACTGGGCACAACTGTGGCCGGCAGGGCGGATGCTGGCCAAGGCGGTTTTACGCGAAGCCTGGCCAGCCTGGCCTGTCTCGGACAAATCCGGGCAGAAGCGGCCGCGAGTACTCGAACTTGGCTGCGGACTGGGACTGGCGGGCATCGCGGCCCTCAGTTGCGGCTTTCATGTTACCTTTTCCGACATCGATCGGCTGGCCACAAAATTCGCCGCCACAAATGCTCGACTCAACGGCTTTGATCGCTTTGATACGGCCCTGATCGATTTTCGCAAGGTTCCCCCGGGACTGCAGGCCGAAGTGATTCTCGGCTCGGATCTGCTTTATGAAGCACGCTTGCTTGAACCGCTGGTCAGGTTTCTGGCCACGGTCTTAACCCCCGACGGCCTGGCCCTGATCGCCGACCCAGATCGACTATCCGCACGACCGTTTAAGTGGCAATGTGAACATGCGGGGCTGGAAGTGCTTCCCGAATTTGCTCGGGCTGGGGAACCCGGAGGTGAGCGAACAAAAGGCACCGTGTATCGCATCCGACATCGGTTGCCTGCAGCGGAATCGAAAACGTTTGCATCTCATGACGCGAAACCGTAAATGCCGGTACTTGAGTCAGGCGAAGAACTGCCGCAAATCGTCGGAATAGCGATTGCGAGAAAGCGGCCGGGCCGATTTCAGGCAAGGTCGAGCGAACGGGATTGTTTCCGCAGCTTTTTTCGCTGATACATCGCCGCATCCGCCTGATCAATGGCTGCCGGAATCCCCTCGGCACTCTGAAAACTGGCCACGCCCCAAGCGAGTGACAAGTCAAGGCCATCGTCATCGTTATTTAGTCGCAAATTCTGTAAAGCGGCATCCACACGTGCGAAGCGGCTTGTCAATTCCTGCTCGTTGCCATTCGCCAGGATGACAAGGAATTCATCTCCGCCGGTGCGAAAGATGGCATCCGTGACCCGAAAATGATTGCGGAGGGCGCGTGCGACCAGTTTCAAAGCAATATCCCCCGCGGCGTGGCCACGAAGGTCGTTGAGTTGTTTGAGATTGTTCAAATCGATGACCCCAAGGACACCCAGAAACGGTTGCCCGCTGGAGTCGGCAATCAAATGATCCAATGCACGCCGGTTGAGAAGACCGGTCAGCGGGTCAGTTCGTGCCGCCAGGGCCAGATCTTCCATGACTTCCGCCAGCTTCTGATTTTTCTCTTCGAGAACCCGCTGAATTTGTTCTGTCGCCAGAACAAGCATCCCCAGCGCCAGCCCTGCCACCAGAAACAAATCATACAAGGACCAGAAGCTCAGATATTCCCAGGTCATTTCGGGCGAGACGTAGCTTGTGATCAACGAGATCACGGTATAATGCCAGCACAGCATGAACAAGCCGATCAGTGAGACACGAATCAGCCACAAGCCGGTCGTTGATCCCGGTGGATGGTAGTGCCATAACGTGAGGAACGCCAGGAAAAATAAGCTACCCGAGGCGAATGCGAGGAACGGGAAAATCAATCGTGAGTTCGGGAAAAAAAGAGGGCCGATCAACGCCAGTACTACTAAAACTCCAGCAATACCGTAGTGCCAGCGTTGCGGTTGCTGACCGTGCGCAAGTTCAACACAACCAACCCACAGCAGCCAGCCAAAAAACAAATTACTGATCCCAAAGCCGATCATCGCTAGAACTCTCATTCCGGGCAGATGCACCGCCACGAAAAGAAAGATCAGCGAAATCGCCAAGCTGATCCAGCCTCGCGACCAGGTCACAAGATATTGCCCGGGAACCAGCCGGGTCAATGGCCGTAACAAGGCGGCGACAATCACCACGCCTGCAATATGAATCGCCAGGTACGGAAAATCACGCAACAGCGGGTCCATACCTCACTCCGATCACCGCGTTCCTTCGCTAATAACTCACACAGACATCATAGAACACTCCTAATTATTGGCAGAGTAGAAATTTGGCTTATCCAAGAATCACGTTGCGGGGGATATCGAAGCATCTCTCGAGTCACCGGTGATTTTCCACACCAGGCATTCATTTTCTCCCACCTTCGCGAGAATTCCGGCGACTGGACAGTTCCCGGAACGGTTGTTCCTCGGAGACGACTTTGTATCGTTATTTTGAGGGAAATCGCGGAAATGTCGCAAGGCGGGGGCATGACATGGTTGTCCAGGTCGGAACCGCGACGGTGGGGGGTGGAGCCCCTTTACTGTGGATTGCCGGTCCCTGCGTGATCGAAGGGCGAGACTTTACCTTAAAGGTTGCGGAAAGGCTCCGTGAAATAGCCGATGATCTGTCGATTCCGCTGGTGTTTAAGGCTTCATTCGATAAAGCCAACCGCAGTTCGGGGCGATCGTTCCGGGGCGTCGGCCTCGACGAGGGGCTGGCGATCCTAGCGGCGGTCCGCGATCGCATCGGCTTGCCCGTCACCACCGACGTGCATGAAGTCCGTCACTGTGCCCCTGCTGCCGAAGTCTGTGAGATTTTGCAAATTCCGGCGTTTCTGGCTCGGCAAACCGACTTGCTTGTCGCCGCGGGCAAGACCGGCCGGGTGGTCAATGTCAAAAAAGGTCAGTTCATGGCACCCTGGGACATGAAAAATGTTGTAGCCAAGCTGGCCGAGGCGGGAAATTCCCGAGTTTTGCTCACCGAACGCGGCACCACCTTCGGTTACGGCATGTTAATCAATGATATGCGGGCCATCCCGTGGATGCAAGAAACCGGCGCTCCCGTGATCTTTGATGCGACACATAGCGTACAAACTCCTGGGGCCCTCGGCGACCGGACCGGCGGCGACCGTCGCATGGTGCCGACCCTCGCGCGAGCAGCGGTTGCGGCGGGTTGTGATGGCGTTTTCCTCGAAACACATCCCGATCCCGACCATGCCCCAAGCGACGGCCCAAACATGATCCCACTCGCTGAGTTTCCGCGCCTGGTCGCCCAGTTGTTGCGGCTGCGGGCGGCACTGGCGAATCCCCCGGCATGAGACTCCCAGTCATGAAAATGTCAGTTCCCCCTCGCCGGTTCATCTTTCTCGGCTCGGTTCTGTTGCTGCTGATGAATACCGGGTGCGGCAACCGTGCCGCCGTGGCCACGAAGTCGGAAGCGGTGCGGGCGGCCGTCAATCCCTGGCCCGTCGCTCTTCAAGCGTTGCGAAAAGAAACCGACGCGGCCAGTTGCCGACGCATCCTGAATCAGTTGAACGCCGGCCTTGCCGCGGATCCCACAGTGGAACAACCGGCAGCATTGTCCGAATCCACCTTGGCGGCTCTGGCCGCCGTCGTTCCTCTCAGCGAGGCAGAACGCCGAGAAATCACCCCCGCCATCTATTCTGCTCTGGATGCGCATTATCTGGCACAAGTCTTTTACTTCCGAGATATTGCCCGCACACTTCAGGGCGTCGAACGTGATCCAGCAAGTCAATTACAAGCCGCGTTTGCCTGGGTCTGTCGTCAAGTCGAACTTCGACCGTGGGTGCGTACAGAACTGCGGACCACTTCGCAGGGTACCACGATCCCGATCTCGTTCAGCCCGGCGCTTCCCCCCGAATACGTTCTTCGTCGCGGTTCGGGCAGCGGCTTGGAACGGGCCTACGTTTTTCTGGCTCTGCTGCAACAACTTGGTTACGACGGCTGTTTGATCGGCCCGCCAGAAGCCCTCCGCCAGCCGGCAGTCCAGGCGTATCAAGGGACCGGAGCCCCGCCCCGCGGACCGTTCTGGGCCGTCGCGGCTCGCGTTGATGGCGATCTCTTGCTGTTTGACCCCTGGCGCGGGCAACCGTTTCCCAGCCCCGACGGTACATCGGTCGGCACGCTGGCGCAGATTGTCGCCAAGCCTGAGTTGCTGAAACCCTGGCGTGAGGATGCCCAGCAACCCTGGACCGTGGACAATCAGCAACTCACCTCGGCCATCCCAATCTTGGCGGTGCCGCTCTCGGCTCTGGCACCCCGCTGGCAAATCGTGGAGGTAAAGCTGCAATCCGATTCCCCCATCCGATTAACGGTCGATGCAGTGGCCTTCCAGGAACGGTTCCGCCAAGAAACGAAGCAGCCCGAGGCGGCGTTCTGGAATCCACCAGACGATCCGTTTTCATACACTCGGACGCTGGCTAACTTCCTGCCACTGGAAGAAGGCGGCTGGGATGATCGACCGCAGCAAGCTCGGCTGTATGAGCGGTATCAATTTGATCAGTTACCGCAAAATTTGTTTAATCTGCCCGCCGGCTTAGCCGAAACCGGGCCTGAACAAGTCCGCTATCTTGATCTGATCATGCGACTTCGCTCGGCCTTTGCCAGCACGTTCGCTGAGGCATTTCTCTCCACGCCGTCGCCACGGGAACAACTCCAACGTGGTTTATATCATGATGTCACTCGCAGGCTGGTGCAAAATAAAGAGCGGTTCGAGGCAATGTTGCAGCGTGTCCGCACCGATCGGCGACGCGAGCAGCAAGCACGCCGCTGGATCGCCAATGCCAAAAAAGTTTATGATGATCTCAGTCAAGCTCGACTCGACGAGACCAGCAATCCCACCGCTGTGGCCCAGGCGCAGCAAGCCGTCGAACGCTTCTGGAGTGGCGATGGCTCGAATCTGCTACCGTTGATCGACGCGGCTGTCGGTGAAGCGGGTGTGGCCGAGGCGACTTATTTGATCGCACTGTCGATGCACGAACAAGCCATCCGTCGCCAGATTCGCTGGCAGCGTGCCTTGCAAGAAGCTGGTTCAGGGCCAGACGCGGTGCCTCTCGTGGCGGAAACGGCTCGAACGCACGCCCGGGATGCCTGGGCGGAAGCGCGGGACTGGTGGGAACGCTATGCCGCTCACGCCAAGACCCAGGAAAGCAGCTTCCCAGGCCGGGCCGAGCATGCCCGCCGCCTCGCCGAGGAAGCCCGGCAACAACTTGCCTTACTTCAGTAACTTGGTGAAACGCTGTAATGGCAGATCCGAAAATCACGCCAAGGTCATCCGGGCTGCTGCTTTCTCCTGGTTCTGCTCGGACGGCTGTGCATCCGTCTGGTGGACGAGCGAGAGCGTCATCTCCGCTCTGGCCATTGCGAAGTGAGAAGCCATCTGCGACTTCGAAGAGGTTGCAACAGCCGAGGAATTCGCCGAGGTGATCGAAGCGGAGATTGCCGACTGGCGGGTGCGGCTTTGTTCGGCTGAGGCATGGCACCCGGAGCTGTCGGAGCAAGCCAAACGGTAGATGATCGGTGCCAAATTCACAGAAGAGCGGCAGGCCTGATCAAAGCCTAGTGTCCCTATGCCGTCATCCAGAGGGCATCGGCGTGGCCAGCCATCCTTCTCTAAAACATTTTGACGAACTTGCCGCGGAGCCGCGCACGTTCCATTTGATCTTCAGACGGTTATCACCAGATCAATCTCATCTCTCGCATGACGATACCTGACAAATTGATTCAGAATTTCAGCGAAAGCTGAGGCAGCGGTATGTTTTCTGGATTCAGCCAGGGGAAAACTCCTACGATATTCACAAATTCGCTGTGCTGAAGAGCCCGGCACGAACAATTTCTGTACCTTTTGCGAGTTATCGCGATTCATGGCCATTGCTCACTCGCTTGTTTCCGACTCGGAGGCTGTGCATCGGCTAAGCAAGTCTTGTGTTCCCTCGGTGCTGATTATTGGCGCGGGTCCCGGAGGGCTGGCAGCGGCGATTCTTCTCAGTCGAGCAGGTTGTTCGGTGCGAGTGATTGAACGTTTGCCCCGTGTTGGCGGGCGTTGCTCGGCCATCGAAACCGACGGGTTTCGCTTCGATCTCGGGCCGACATTTTTTCTCTATCCGCGGGTTCTGGAACGAATTTACAAGGCGGTTGGCCGGGATCTTCATCAGGAAATCCCGATGACCCGACTCGATCCGCAATATCGCGTGATTTTTGGCCAGAACGGCTATCTCGATTGTACGCCGGATCTACAGCGAATGGCCGCCGAGGTCGCGAAGCTGTGTCCGGCCGATGCCGAGAATGTTCGACGCTTCATTGACGACAATCGGGAGAAACTGCAGCGATTTCGGCCAGTGCTGGAAAACCCGTTTCTTTCCTGGCGTGATCTTCTGAGTGCCGATTTGTTGAAATGTTTGCCCATCTTGCGGCCGTGGCTGTCCGTCGATGGCGAATTGAGCCGGTATTTTTCCGACCCGCGGGTGCGTCTGGCGTTCACGTTTCAGTCAAAGTATCTCGGCATGTCGCCGTTCAATTGTCCGAGCTTGTTTTCGATATTGTCCTACCTAGAGTACGATTTCGGTGTCTGGCATCCCCAGGGGGGCTGCAGCGCGGTTTCCGAGGCGATGGCCCGGCTGGCAAGAGAACTCGGAGCCGAATTTCACCTCAGCGAAGAGGTCACGGCGCTGCAATTTTCGGGCCGCCGCGTTACCGGAGTTACCACCAGGCACGGCAATTACTCAGCCGACGCGGTGATCATCAATGCTGACTTTGGCCGGGCCATGTCGCGACTAGTGCCGAATCATCTTCGCCGACGCTGGAGCGATGAAACGCTGGAAAAGAAGCGTTATTCCTGCTCAACTTTTATGCTCTATCTTGGCATCGAGGGGCAATACCCGGAGATGCCTCATCACTCGATCTACACCTCGGGCGACTATCTTGGCAATCTGGCGGACATTGAGAAGTACGGTCGACTTTCGCTAGATCCGTCGGTTTACCTGTGTAATCCTTGCGTCACCGACCCGAGTCTGGCTCCGCCTGGTTGTAGTACGCTGTATCTGCTCGCCCCGGTGCCGAACCGCCGCGCGAAGATCGACTGGAGTGCGGAAACGGCGGGATTCCGGCGGCGGGTCCTCGAACAGTTGCCGCGTTTCGGGATCAAGAATTTTGATGAGCGTCGCATTCGCTTCGAGAAGGTGGTGACGCCGGCCGACTGGGAAGGCAGTTATGAGGTGTTCCAGGGGGCCACGTTCAATCTAGCGCATAACCTCGGTCAGATGTTGCATTTGCGCCCGCGGAACCGATTTGAGGATCTGGAAGGTGTTTATCTGGTCGGTGGAGGAACCCACCCCGGAAGCGGTTTACCAGTGATTTATGAATCTGCGAGAATCACCAGTCGATTGCTGCTGGCTGATCATGGCCTGGCGACCGACTGGCTGGAGGTGGAGGAAGCGGACTTCGCTGGCCACACCGCGGTCCTACAATGATAGGGCGTCAGTTGTTTCCCAGGGGGGTGATCATGGCTTACTGCGATTTCACCTTCCCGAAGGTGCTCGACGATCTCGGGTGGAATTACCAGGAATGTGTCTCGTTCTTTGCCGACATCCCTCCCCTGGAAATTCCCTCCGCATTCCTTGCGATTTTAGAAGAAGGTCGAATCATTTCTTCAGGAATCAACAATGAGAAAGCGCGATCAGAGTTCCTGATCGCGCCGCTGTTGCTTAAGATGCGCCGGGTATCGCGGCGCGGGCGGTTCTCGAGATCGGAATTCCCTGTGGACCCGAATCGCGGCTTGAATGAAGATATTGACGTTCGGCTGACACGCGACCCGATGATCAGCGTACTGAAAGCCCCGGTCGCTGCCATTGTCGAGGCCAAGAACGATAATGTGTGGAACGGTTTTGGCCAGTGCATTGCCACGATGGTGGCGGCTCACATGTTCAACGAACGTGCCGGCAATGAAACGATGCCGATTACGGCGCATCGACGACTGGTGTGCACTGGCAGTTCTTCCGGCTTCATGAGAATATGTTGAGCATGGATGAGGACAATTCTTATTTTCACGATCTTGGGGCGATCACCGCGATTCTCTTTCACATCGTGGGTGTGAACCCCGCCCCCTGGCCCGTGAAACGGTCGGAACTTACAAGGAGTTGATGTGAAAGCCACGACGGATCGAGTCGGTGTCATCGGTGGCGGCCTTGGCGGACTGGCGGCAGCATGCACCTTGGCGGCCCGAGGGTACGAAGTCGTACTCTTCGAGAAAAGCCCCTGGCTGGGGGGCAAAGCGGCGGAGTTGCGAGAATCGGGCTTCCGCTTCGACATGGGGCCGACGATTCTCACGATTCCGAACGTACTTCGCCGCATCTTTTCCGAGGCGGGGAAGTCGCTGGACGATTATCTGCAACTGGTCCGGCTCGATCCGCAATGGCGCTGTTTCTTCAGCGATGGCAGCGTCCTCGATCTGGTGGAGAACCCCGAGTCGATGTCGCGGGCCATCGAACACTACTCGCCAGGAAGTGGCTCAGCGGAAGGTTACCGGGCATTTCTCAAACTCTCAGAACGGCTCAATCGCATCTCGGATCAATATTTCTTCTGGAAGTCGATCGGTAGCATAAAGGACATGATCGACTTCAAAGCGGGATTCTCGCCAAAAATCCTGAGCGACGTGATGAGCATGCGGATGGGCCGCTCCGTCGCCGGGACGGTTCGGAAATTCGTTCCGGATGCCCGCGTCGCGCAGATGCTCGACCACTTCACGCAATACGTCGGCTCATCCCCTTACGGTTCGCCCGCAGTGCTCTGCGGCATCGCCCACATGCAAACGGAAGACGGTGTCTGGTATCCGATCGGGGGAACCCGAGCCGTTCCCGAGGCCCTGGCGAAATTGGCGGGTGAACTCGGCGTCGATCTGCGGCCCGGGGTCGGGGTGCGGAGAATTCTTACAAACGATCGCGGTGATGCGGTTGTGGGGGTCGAAACGGATGGTGGTGAGCGGATCGACCTCGCCGCGATCGTCTCGAATGCCGACTCAGTCCGGACGCACCGAGAACTTCTGAACGGCTCGGCTCCACAAGCGGTGCAGAATTTTGAGAATCGCCGACGATATGAACCGGCCTGTTCCGGGGTCGTATTGTATCTCGGTTTGAATAGACTTTACGAGCATTTGTTGCATCATTGTTTCGTGTTTAGCCGTGATCCCCACGAAGAATTTGACTTCATCTATCGGCAGGGTGAGCCGGCTCCGGATCCGACCTGTTATCTGGCTTCGACGTCCCGGACGGAACCGGCCACGGCCCCGCCTGGCGGCGATGCGCTCTACGTTCTCGTGCATACCCCCTACCTCCGGCCGCACCACGACTGGAAAAAGATGCTGCCGGAGTATCGCCGGGTGATCCTCGAGAAGTTGAAAACGACCGGGCAGATGCCAGATATCGAATCGCGAATTGTTTATGAATCAGCGTTGACTCCGCAGGATATCCACGACCGTTACCGGGTACTGAACGGGGCAATCTATGGGCTGGCGAGCCACGGCAAATTCTTCGGGGCCTTCAAGCCCGCAAACCGATCGCCGGACCTCAAGGGGCTTTATCTGGCTGGTGGAGCCGCACACCCTGGGCCGGGGATGCCGATGGTATTAATGTCGGGCTGGATTGCCGCCGACACCCTCGATCAGGATCGGGCCGCTCCGCGGGTCCGCCCCCGGGCCACGGACTTTGCCTCGGCCTGATCCCGCCACTCGCTGTGGTTGCGAGGTTCCGCGGGCCTCGATCCTTGTATCCTGGCAGTCTCGGTATGAGTCCCCGCCACCGTTTTGAAGCCCCCAACGCAAGTGATGACGATCCGACACGCACCCGACGAGCCTGGTTCTTTCGAGGCTTCCGCGAGTATTATGCCCTCGGTTACGTTCGTAACCACTTTCATGCTGTGCGACAATCACTCAGCAGTCATCCGCTGCCGACGGATGAGGTGCCGCTGATTGTGGTGCTGAATCATCCCTCGTGGTGGGATCCGCTGATTTGCACGGTGCTGAGCCGATCCTTCGATCCGCGGGAACAATACGCTGCGATCGATGCCACGGCGATACAGAAATACGGTTTCTTCCGGAAACTAGGGTTTTTTGGCGTGGATACCGAGTCGCTTCGGGGGGCAGCGTCGTTCCTCCGCACGGCCACAGCGTTACTGCGTGACACGAATCGGGTGCTGTGGCTGACGGCTCAGGGCCGCTTCGTGGATGTTCGGACCCGGCCGCTGGATTTGCGGACGGGGGTGGGTCACCTCGCGGCCCGGCTGGACCGTGGCATGATTATCCCCCTGGCGCTTGAGTACAGTTTCTGGACGGAGAGCACCCCCGAGGCCTTGGTTCGCTGGGGGAAGCCGCTCGATCTCCGCCAGTCGCCGACACTGAGTGGCCGCGACTGGACGGCCCGGATCGAAGCGGCGTTGACAGAAACTCTCGATCAACTGAATGCCGAGACAATGAGTCGTGACCCGTCCCGATTCGAGGTCATTCTGGGCGGTCGCGCGGGTGTCGGCGGCTGTTACGATGTTTGGCGGCGGATGAAGGCCTGGCTCCGCGGTCAGCAATTCAACCCGGAACATGCGACCACCCAGATGGGCACGGATTCCGGAGATTCATCGTGATTCTTGTTCTTGTTTCAATCGGTTCGCTCGGTCTGGCACTGATTCCAGTGCTGATGGCCTGGCGGAATGCGCCACTGTTTCAACCACCACCACCGCTGTCGGAATCCGCCAGGTCGACGGCATCGGTGTTGCCGGCGATTTCCGTGTTGATTCCTGCTCGGAATGAAGAATCCTCGATTGCCGCGGCGGTGGAATCGGTGCTGGCTAGCCAGGGAGTCGAGTTGGAATTGATCGTGCTCGACGATCATTCCGAGGATCGGACGGCCGCGATTGTTCGGGAATTCGCGATAAGGGATTCGCGAGTCCGGCTGGAAACCGCTCCACCGTTGCCGCCAGACTGGTGCGGAAAACAACACGCCTGCTACTCACTGGCTCGGCTGGCCCGCCACGACATCCTTACCTTCCTCGATGCGGATGTTCGCCTGCATCCGGAAGCACTGGCGCGGATGATCGCGTTTCAGCAACAGTCTGGTGCTGAGCTGGTCAGCGGTTTCCCACGTCAGGAAACCGGAACCGTTCTCGAAAAGCTAGTGATTCCGCTTATCAACTGGCTATTGATCAGCTACTTGCCGATGGCGGCGATGCGATCGACGCGGAAGCCGGAGTTCGGGGCAGGTTGTGGACAGTGGTTTTTGACAATCCGGTCGGCATATGAGCAGGTCGGCGGTCATGCCGCGGTCCGGCATTCGCTTCACGATGGCGTGACGCTGCCTCGCGCCTACCGCCGCGCCGGGTTCCGCACCGACATTGCCGACGCCACGGATCTTGCTGTCTGCCGGATGTACCGCAGTGCCGGGCAAGTCTGGAACGGTCTGGCTAAGAATGCCCGGGAAGGCCTCGGTGCCTGGCCGCTCATTCTGATCTGGACCGTCCTGCTAGCGGGGGGTCAGATTCTCCCGCTCGTTCAGCTGCTTCTCGGCCTCGATCTGATGTTCAAAGGATTGATCGCTAGCCGTCTCCTCAGCGACTGGCTTGCTCCGGAATCATCCCTGGGTGAGACAGTCACGGTTCTGGCACTGCTGGCCTGTCTGGCGGTCTGGCTGCTACGTTTCTGGACGACATGGCGATTTCGAGCGTCCTGGCTCGGTGCTGTGCTCCATCCGGTGGGTGTCGCAGTCCTGCTCGCGATCCAGTGGTATGCCACGCTTCGGGTGTGGCTGGGAAGACCGGTTGGCTGGAAAGGCCGTGCTCACCCGAGCCTATCAATCAAGTAAGAATTCCATTGCCTCGTACCAGGAACGTGTTATGGCTGAGAAGATCCCGACATGTGTTGTCGTGGGGGCGACGGGTGGCATCGGTACCGCACTGTGCCGACGGCTGGCCCAGCGGCGGGCGAATCTGCTGATTGCTGCTCGTGAGGAAGGTCGGCTCACAGCACTGGCCCAGGAACTAGGTACCCTCGGCTCCCGGGTGCGATCCTACCCGCTCGATGCTACGCGGTCGGATGATGTGAATGCCGCGGTTGCCGCTGCTGTCACCGAGTTCGGCCGGATCGATGGCGCGGTCAATCTGGTCGGCTCCATCTTGCTCAAGCCAGCACATCTGACCACGGATGCGGAATTTGAACAAACGCTCACACTGAACACACGGACGGCATTTTACCTGCTTCGTGCTGCGGCGAAGGTCATGATGGAATCTGGCGGCGGCTCGATTGTTCTTGTCTCGACGGTGGCCGCCAGTATCGGCTTGCCGAACCACGAGGCGATTGCCGCGGCGAAGGCGGCCATCAACGGGCTGGTCCGTTCCGCAGCCGCGACTTATGCCGGCCGGGGAATCCGCGTGAACGGTGTCGCCCCAGGCCTGGTGCGAACCCCGCTCGCCAGCAAAATCACCAGCAACGAACTTGCACTTAAAGCGTCGATTGGGATGCATCCGCTCGGCCGGATCGGCGAACCGGATGACATTGCCTCGGCACTGGAGTGGTTGCTTGACCCGGCAAACAACTGGGTCACCGGGCAGATGCTCGGCATCGATGGCGGACTTTCTACTGTGCGTGGGAAGTGATACCCTGCTGTCAGTTCTTTGCCTGGGGCAACGGCGGAGTTGCGAGAATCAGTGCAAGTGCAGCCCAGCCGCTTGCTGTAGATGAGATAAATTGCGCCTTTCCGTGAGGGAATCCGCCTTCGTAGTACGGTTGAAACGGCTTGCTCCGCGACGCCACCATCCAGGTGCCGTCCGAGCGCTGTGTCTGAATCAGATATGCCAGCCCGCGTTGATACACACGATGTGACACGGGCATGACACCGGACCAGTTCAAGGCGACGAGGGCGGTTCCCGTGGCATAAGCATCCACGGGCATGCCGGGTTTCTGGGACCAGCCTCCGTTCCAGTTTTGCAAGGCAAGTAAATCCTCCGCAGCGGTGTTAAGGATTTTCGGATCGGCGTTCACTTCCCGTAATGCCAGTAATCGGAAAACAGCGTCCTCGGTGTCGGTGGGGCGTGCTTGGAACAGCCAGGCGCGGGCCCGCTCCTGACGCTCACGAATACGGGGCTGCTGTTCCGGTGTCCCCCAGACACGCAAGCCACGAAGGGCCAGGTATGTCGTCGTGAAATCGCTCGCCTCCGAGGGAGGTCGGTGGGAACTGCATTTCCAGAAATCTCGATGTGACTGAACCTGAAGTAGGTAAGAAACAACGGCTTCAGTGAGTGGACTGGGGAGGTCTCCGTTCTGCTCCAGTGCCAGCAAGAGTGTCCCCGCGGTATCGACTTGGCCCCCGGTGCCTTGGCCTCGGCGAAACTTCTGCTCATTCGCTTTGAGAAAGTCACGAATATGCGCGATCTGCTCTTCGGTATCCGTGGCCGAGAATGTGGTGAAGCCGCGGCGGCGGGCGGCTTGTAGGGCCGTCACTGGCGGCCCCTGGTTGTGACATCCGAAACAGGATTTCTGGGCGATGTGGCCGACCGCGGCTGCACGCAGGGGCGGCAAGGCAGCGGTGACTGCTTGCTGCAGTTGCATCTCCGACACAGGTACGCCGACGGTGAGTTGCAGAGCCAGGAGCAGACCCGTCGGGAGAGCGAGAGGCAACATATCAGTTCTCCCTGATCGTATGATCGCCCCGGTCAGGATCGCTTGCACCGTTGAAGCGGTTATTTCGGATCCGTAAACAGGGCTGGATCGAGTTTTTCCGCAAGTTGAATGCCGGTCATTTCCATCGTCATAAAAAGTTTGCCATCGTGCCGGATTTCGATCATCTTCGGCATTTGCACACCTTGGACTTCCAGGCACTCACGGAGGATGATTTCCTCGGTGACGGGTTTTCCCTCGGGTGACAGGGCTTTTCGGCTGGTGCTTCGCAGCCGAGCAGTCTTCCGATCGAACGTAAGGGTAACAGCTTCCAATCCGGGAACGGCGACATAGACCCGATCAGTGATGTCAGATGATTCTTGAGGAGATGCCAGCTTCAGAGTGAAGCGTTTCCGATCCCGCAAGGTTACGAGCTGACCGATTTCTTGCAGAAGGATGGCGGCACGGACTTGCTTTTTCTGCTCATCGCTGAGTGGTTGCGGTTGACCGTTCACGCTGGTTTTTACCTCGCCGCCGAGCACCGTCTGCACGAGTGTGACTTGGCGGCCCTCGAATTCCATGCTCAGGGTGATCCGGTAACGTTCGGGAATCTCGTAAATCAGGGTACCGGTGAAGGGAACTTTTCCGGGCGGTATGGCTAACTCGCCGCGGACTTTGCAGAGGGCGGCCGGGTATTTTCGAAGGGATTCAGCCCCACCATGTGCCGCGATCGCTTTGTCGATGAGGATTTCTGCAGCGTCGTCGGCGGCGATGCAGATGGGGGCGGGGGTTGTCAGCATCGCGGCGAGCAGCGTGATCAGCCATCGGCAGTTCATTTCGGCGTTCCCCGCGTGATCGACATGAAGGTTATTTTGCGGCGGCCGGTTGCACGGTGACTGTGAATGGCTGCGAGGGCAGCGAAACAAGCTGCTGTTGTTTGCCGCGATCACGGGTCATAATCGGCACTTGTCCTTGGCCGAGCATCGACAGGGTGTAATCGCCTGGTGGTACGCTGGCGGGGATTTCTAGAGTAACCGTGCCCTCGGTTTTTCCAGCCGGTATTGTGAACTCATTCAGCTTGAATCCACCGGGGACTGTCAGGGGAATGACGGTCACGGGGCCGGTAAACTCAGGGTTCGGCCGCTGACACAGGAAGGTCACTTGCTTCGATTGCCCAGCAACGATGGTCATTTGTTGTGTCGAGGGCCGGAGGGCAAAAGGGGCTACCTCGGCGAGGACGGCAATCATCTGGTGTCGGGTTGGCCGGCTGGAGGGTTCGTTCGGAGAGACGCGGGTGTACGGCCGGACTTCCCGGATCAGTTCTTCGCCGGCTTCGTTGCGGCTGCGGGCCAGCAGCCGGATCGAGCCGACCCATTCGGGGGCATCCGGGTCGCACCAGAGCGTGAAGGTGGTTCGGACATCGCTGCTGGTGTTCGGCACGGCGTGGACCCCCTTCGGCAAGCCCTCGGCGGTCACGGTAATTGGCCCGCGAAAGCCATCCACATGATGCACAATCAGATCGAGATACACCGCTCCACCCCGCCGCAGCGTGGTGCCACCCGGACCGGGATTCTGCGCGTGGATCGCTGCAGCGTAGAAATCCGGGCGAGGTCGGCGAATCGAGAGGACGTAGGCGTTGGCCGGTCCGCCGCGACGATAACGATCCTGCACGAGCACGCGGTAACGTGATTTTGCCGAGAGATTGAGTGTCCCCGACGGATCACGGAGGTGGCCATCAAAAGCATTGATCCGGTGCCCGTAATCATCGAATTCCGCGACGCGATTGTTTTTCTCGTCCACGATGACCAGGTACGGGTCAGCCCGGCCGGCGATCCGTTCGCAGTAGACCTCGAGGCAATAAACGCCAGCCTCGGAGGTGGTGAATTCATACCAGTCGGCGTCGCGTTCGTGGTCGAACCGGCCGGCAACGATTGCCGGCAGAGTCAGCGATTGTGGTTTCTCCCGGTCGTCATTCGGTTCGACTTCCCGAGTCACCGTTTGATCCGTCACGAGCAGAGGCAAGGGGTTCGCTGGATATGCTCCGAGCTTGGCCCGAAATTGCATGCCGGTCAAGGTGCAGGTCGCCGCTGTCGGTAACACGGAGTGATCGGTCGGGTGTTCTGCAAATTCGTACAAGCGACGGTTGAACAGTTCCGGCGGAGCGGTGACGGTCGCGTCAGTGGTTTCGAAGTGAATTTCCCCGTGGCGGGCTGGGATTGATTTGGCCTCGGGGCCGAGGTTGTGGCCGGACAGGGTTACCGAGCTGGGAACTCCGATCTGAACGGCTCTCGGGAAGAGATTATCGATCCACGGTCGATCGGTGACGGTCAAACGGTATGGCAGACCGCCCCGGTAGGTCAGATCGGCGATCGTGATTTGGTATTCGCCTGCCGCGGGGGCAATGAAGGCAATGCGGGGATCGCGGCCGGCAACATCGCTACTGACGGCGAGTTGTTTTCCTCGGCTATCGGTCAGAATTAAGGTGGCGTCGAGGGGCGAATCAAGCTTTTGCGCTTCACAGACAATCACAATTCGCTGACCGGCACCGAGTCGCAAGCGGTAGCGATCGTCTTTATTGCCGTCGGAAATGCCGTTGATGACGGCGTTTAGTGGCAGTTCCTGAGCGGTGGCGGCATCATCGTTCGGCTCGACTTCTGCCAATTCTGTCAAACCGTGGGATACCGCGAACAGTCGTGGGCTGCTGATACCGTGTTTGCTGACGATCCAGGCATCGTAGGTGCCTGCCGGAACAGAGGCGGCGACCGTCACGGAGAATTTGCGGTCTTGAATATGCTTGGCGGTGATCCCGGGATGATCGAAGATCAACCGGGGCGGCTGACTCTCAGTTACTTCCAGATCGGGCCCGGTGACCTCGACTTCGATAGTGGAGCCAGCGGCGGCACCGAGAGGAACCAGTCGATCCAGCCGAGGCGAGGGGAGGTCAGCGGGTGCCGCCGTGGTTGTCAGGAGCACGGCGAAGGCTGCGATACTCTGTAAACGCATGACGGTGACTCCGCTGAGTCGTGTTTGCCGTATCCGCATCATTTGGGAAGTTGGCTTCCGCTTAGCTAATCAATTCCGGAATCGGTTCTCCCTCGGCGAGAATCGGCATCGGCCGTTGTGCCTGATCGTAGAAGACATGTTTGTGGTCGATCCCGAGAACGTGGTACATGGTACTGAGGATGCAACCGGGGGTGTACGGTTTGCTGGTAGGATATTCGGCGAGGGCGTTGGTGGTGCCGATGGCCTGACCCATTTTCAGCCCACCGCCGGCATAGAGGATCGACATGGCACCGGGCCAGTGATCGCGGCCGGCCCCGCCATTGATTTTCGGTGTCCGACCGAATTCCCCCATGGCCATGACGAGGACATCGTCTTGCAAGCCGCGATCGTATAAGTCTGTCACCAAGGCGGCGACGGCTTGATCGAATTTCGGCAAGAGATTGTCTTTCAGTTCTTTGAAGTTATTGCCGTGGGTATCCCAGCCGCCGCCGGCTTGAATCGTGACAAAGGCGACGCCGGCTTCAACCAGTCGGCGGGCGAGCAGGCAGCACTGGCCGAGGTCGTTGCGGCCGTAGCGATCGCGAAGCTTGGGATCTTCCCGGTGGATATCGAAGGCATCTTGCGCGGTGCGGCTGGTGACCATCTCCAGGGCATCGCGGTAGAAGGTATCCAGGCCGACCAGATCGCCTTTCAGGTCGATGTCGCGGCGGATGGCATCGAGATCGCGAAGCAGTTCTTGACGGCGGCTGAGCCGGCTTGCGTCGATGCGGCTGGGCAATTTCAGATTGCGGACCTGGAAGCCGTTGCTGTTCGGGTCATCGTCTGGGGCAAAGGGGTTGTACGAGGCCCCGAGGTAGGCGGCTTTGCCGAGGCTTAGCATCCGCGGCAGGTTGACGTAGGCTGGAACACCGGGCCGGTTGGCGCCGTTCATACGGGCCACGACCGAGCCGCAGGCGGGGTAAATATTGTCGTTCACCTCGATGGTCGGCTGGTAGCCGGTGAGCATCCACTGGGATCCCATGCCGTGGCCGGCGTTGGTATGAAACGCCGAGCGGACGACCGCAAGTTTGTCGAAAATCTTGGCTTGTTTCGGCAGATGTTCTGAGATGTGTAGGCCGGGAACAGCGGTTGGGATAGGCCGGAATTCACCGCGGACTTCAGCGGGTGCGTCGGGCTTCAGGTCGTACATGTCGATGTGGCTGGGCCCGCCCGCTTGCCAGATGAGAATCACCGAGCGTTTTCGGGGTGTCGCGGTGGCGGGTCCGGCTGTTGCCGCAGCTTTGGCTCTGGCTCGCAGCAGATCGGCAAGGCTGAGGCCGCCGAGGGTGAGTGCGCCCACGCGGAGGAAACTGCGCCGGGAAATCCCGTCGCAATTGCGATAGGGACGGCCAACAAATTCGAGCATGGGAAATCTCCCGTGAAGGCAACGGTTATCGAGTTAGTGATTGAACATAAATTCCTTGCTGTTCAAAAGCGTCCACAGTAAATCTTCGCAGGCTTTTTGCTGCTCGGTTTCGCCGACGCTGGCGAGGAATCGCTCGGCACGTTGCTGTTCGGCGGGGGTCGGGAGCCGGGAAAATGCGGCAAGGTATAGGGTTTCAATGATTGTCCCGGGGGGTGTTTTTGCTTGAAGGAGAGCAGCAATTCGGCCTTGACCAGCGGCAATTTTGTTCTCAATCTCGTCGGAGTTCGATAACAGCAAGACCTGCGCCAGGGTTGCGGACGTGGAACGTTCGCATTCACAGACGGTGACTCGTTTCGGTCGATCGAAGGCATCGAGAAAGTACGAGCCGAACCCTTCGTGAGGGAGATCGACGGCCCGAGCATTTTGGCTGACGCCGTTGAAGTGTGTCCGGGTGCCAGTGACTGTATCCACGGCGTCCAGAAGCACTTCTGCTGGCAGACGGCGAGCATAATAGCGGGCAAAGTTCTGACGATCGTTAGCGTTCCCGGCGGTCGGTTCGCACGACAGTTCATAGACCCGGCTAGTGACAATCAAGCGGATCAGGGCTTTCATGTCGAATTTGCTGGCGATGAAGTCTCGGGCCAGGCGGTCGAGCAATTCCGGATTGGAGGGCGGGTTGGTTTCGCGTTGATCATCGACTTCGTGGTATAAGCCGCGGGCGAAAAAGTGGCCCCACATCCGGTTCACAAAGGCTCGGGCAAAGAACGGGTTATCGGGCCGGGTCATCCAGTCGACGAGGGTGTGCCTGGGGTCGTCTTCCGGGCTGATGTTTGGGGCGTCGCCGTCGAGAAATTTCGGCTCGGGGACTTTGCCGGTCAGCGGATCGCGTTCGCCGGTGGTCGGCTGGGCCGCGGCAAAATAGGGGGGTGGCTGGCCGAAACTTTTGCGGCCGAGGCGGGTGAAGAAGCCGGCGAGTCCGTAATAATCGGCCTGTCCCCAGCGTTCGTAGGGGTGGTGATGACATTTCGCACATTGCAGTCGCACGCCGAGGAAAATCTGGGCGACATCGGCGGTGGTTTGATGCAGTTGATCATCGCGATTTTGCCAGTACCAGTTGATCGCCGGGGCGTCTTGCCATTCTCCGGCGGCAGCAACGATGCCCCGGACAAATTCGTCATAGGGTCGATTCCGGGCCAGGTGATCCTTGATCCAATTGTGGAAAGCGACCGCGGCTAGTTCCGCCCCGGCCAGGTTGGAATTCCGGAGAATGCTCCCCCACTTCAGCGCGAAGTAGGCGGGATAATCCTGTGAATTCAGCAGTCGATCTGCCAGTTTCTCCCGTTTATTTGGATCGGTATCGGCCAGAAAAGCCCGGGTTTCCTCCACGCTTGGCAAGCGCCCGCACAGATCGAGTGTGATTCGGCGGATGAAGGTGGCATCATCCGCCACGGGGGAAGGGGTCAGTCCGAGTTTTTGCCACTTTCGCATCACCAGTTCATCAATGTGGTTCAGGGGGTTGAAGCCGGGGATATCGCGGAGCGGTGGCCCGTGAGGGACGATGGCGGTAAAGACGGCGACAAACCCCATGTGCCGGGCCATGATCGCGGCTTCGCCACGCTGGGCTGTCGCGGTCACATAGCCCTCGGGATCGACGCGGGCGACCACGTCCAGATTGCTGGCATATTCTGATTGTCGGGTGACATCCCGGGTGCTGCCGTCGCTGTAGTCCGCGAGCACCACGAGTTGGATGCCACTTCCGGGGGTGAGGACACGATCGGTCGGCTCCACTCGAAGTTTCACCACGCGGGGGGAATCCGGAGCGGAAGCCGGTGCTCCCTGTGCAATCCAGCGGCGGAGGGTCTCATACTCGTGGCTTCGGGGCTTGAGACGCTGACCGCCGCCGTGTGGCATTTGCCCGCTGGCTTTCGCCAGGAACAAGCTTGCCTCGGGTGCCGGGGGGAAAATCCGCCGACCCCGAGCTTCTTTCGTAATCGCGGAATAATCAAAGGCAGTATCGAAGCCGAACAATGACAGTTTGAAACCGTTCTGCCCGGAGGCTTTGCCGTGACAGCCCCCGGCATTGCAGCCAAGTTTGCTCAAAAGCGGTTGAATTTCCGTGCGAAAATCCACCAAGCGTTCGGATTCGAAGCCACGGATTCGCACGGGGATCATTACCGACTGATTGCCCGCAACGACGTGAATGTTCGCTTCGCCATTCCCCAACGGGCGGACGTATCCTCGCTCATCGACGGCAGCGACCGCCGGATGGTCGCAGGTATAGCGGCAGCTGCGGGTAATATCCTGGCCGTTGCGTTCGATGCGGAGTTGCCGCCCCGAGACGCCATCCTGGAGCAGAATTGTGGCAGGGACGGCAACAAGGTCCGCCGCCCTGATCGTGCTGGCATTGAGCCACCCTGCGACGATGATCGCGAAGGTTAGCACAAAATGCAGCACTCGGGGATAAGTGTTGGATGCCATATCGATGCGACCTGGAATCGGGATAATCACGAAAATGCAGGCAGGTAATGTGTCTGGTGGCAAGCGTTTGAGTGTACTCTAACCTCTTCGAATTAGCACCGCAACTCTTTTTTGGTTAGCATCAGGGGTAGATGTACTGCTTCTGACTGTTCTGATTTTGCTGACTCGATCGTCCGTGAGTTGACAGGAGAATATCCGTGGGATTTATCGTTCCAGAATCGCCAGTGTCAGCGTACCCTCGAATGTTTTCAGCAGCAGTGCCTTTTGCTCGACATCATTCCGTACTGGGAAGCGGTGCGTAACCAGCCCGTGCGGTGTGCGGTAAGAAAAGGTGCCCGAGTGGCCTGGGGCATAAATCGGGCTTTCACCGAATTTGACAAACGGGCCTGGATCGTCGGGGTACATTTGCACACGCCAGCCGGCTGGCACCCAGGCTTCGAGTGGGCGGGGATCATCACGCCGTTGCCGATGTTGTTCTTCCCAGACCGTGGACACCGCTGCCAGGCCGAGCAATCCGAGGGCCAGAATCAGCAATCCTCGACGTGGTCGTTGCTGACCCTGCAGCGATCCATGAAGAGACCGAGGAGAAGGCATGGCTCGTGTTATGTCAATGTGACAAGCGCGGAACTCCAGGTCAGGCCGCCGCCGAACGCCGCCAATAAGATCGTTTGCCCCGGCAGAGCTTTCCCGGTGCGGATGGCCTCATCCAGTGCGATCGGCACCGACGCTGCCGAAGTGTTCCCGTATTTTTGTAAGTTCATCATGACACGCTCGGCAGGAAAGTCCAGTGCCCGCAGTGCGGCGTCGATGATCCGCTCGTTGACCTGATGCGGAACCACCAGCGAGAGTTCTTGCCCGATGGCGACGCAGTCGAGTTGTGCTTGTTCGATTAATTCAATCAGGCGGTGAACCGCAAACTTGAAGACTTCCCGGCCGTTCATCCGCACGGCGCGGAGTTGCGGCAAACTGGTTGCGCCGGGGGGTGGATTTGGCGTTACCATGCTCGGCACCTGGATCAATTCCTGATGCCTGCCGTCCGAGTATAACTGCAAACGATGAAACCCGTTCTGCCCGTTTTCGAGTTGCTTGAGAATCACGGCTCCCGCGCCATCGCCAAAAAGCACACAGGTGTTGCGATCGCTGAAATCGACAGCCCGGCTGAGAATATCAGCACCGACGACGAGCACATTGCGGGCCATCCCACTGCGGATGAAGCTGGTGCCGCTGGCTAGAGCGTAAAGAAAACCCGAGCAGGCAGCGTTCAAATCGAAGGCGGGGATGGACCGGCAACCGAGCGCCGCCTGAATCAGACACGCCGTCGATGGACACATAAAATCCGGAGTAACCGTCGCACAGATGATCAGATCGAGATCGGCTGGTTCGAGACCGGCTTGTTCAAGGGCCAGTCGGGCGGCTTGGGTACCGAGCGTCGAGGAGGTTTCGTGGGCATCAGCGAAGCGACGTTGGCGAATCCCCGTGCGGCTGCGGATCCACTCGTCGGAGCTGTCGATGGTGGCGGCAAAATCCGCGTTGTTCACGATTCGTGAAGGCAGTCCGCTGCCGCTTCCGCAAAGCCCCACGCCCAGCCGTTGTTCCATGCCTCACCCCGCGGCAGCAGATATCGTCGTAATCTCACCACGGTTCAAACGCCGGACAAACGTAACCGGAATCATCAGCAGAACGCTAGTCGAGTTTTTGTGCTTCGGGCCAGTTGTCCGGACAGAGATTTGTCTCGGGATTGTCAGCTGCCGGCTCCGTGCGATACGATTCGATTGGCTCGTGAGGATCGCCTCGATGAGGATTTGAGGCTGACGCGTGCGGGGTCATGGTGTCAAACTAGGCGGCGGAATTATCGTAGAATCCGCAAGGTGTGCTGGTGTTTTCGGAGTCGCTGGCGGCGGGTGGCTCGGTTGATTCCTCGATGCTGGGAAATCGTTTCGACTCCGCCCGTTGCCGACTGCCGGCATCACGACGGTGACAGGGAAAGTTCAGAGATTGATTCATCCGAGCGGATTGGCTCCTTGCAGGAGATCTGAGTGCCCGAGCGCTATCGTGTTGGACTGGGTGAAGATACACATCGGCTCGCCGAGGGCTATCCGTTGTGGCTTGGCGGGGTCCGCATCGAGCATTCCCGCGGGCTAGTCGGCCATTCTGATGCGGATGTCGTGCTGCATGCGGTTACCGATGCGTTGCTGGGGGCGGCCGGGCTCGGCGACATCGGCGATGCCTATCCCGATTCCGATCCGCAGTGGCGGGGGGCCGACAGTGCCATTTTCCTGGCCGGAGCCCTGGAACAATTGACTCAACTTGGCTGGAAGCCGGTCAACCTGGATGTCACGATCTTGGCGCAAGAGCCGAAGCTCGGCCCGCTGAAGGCGAGCATTCGTGGGAACCTCGCCCGGTTGCTTGGGTTGCCGCAGGAATGTGTCAACGTGAAAGCAAAAACGGGTGAGAACGTCGGCCACATTGGCCGCGGTGAGGCGATTGCTTGCCACGCTGTGATATTGATTTGCACCAGCAAGTAAGCGTGGTTGTCAGGACTCGGTGGTCAATGAGAGCTGCTGGAACCGAGTCGGCGGACTGGTATGTTGACACGGTGGTGGCTGGCGAGCGAGAGCTGCTGATGCCGTAGCCTGAATGAAAGGAATTCGCTGATGGCTTTGCAGGTGTATAGCACCCTGGCGCGGAGAAAGTTGCCGTTTCACAAACAGCCCGGCGACACCGTCACTATGTATGTCTGCGGGCCGACGGTTTACAAGCCGTCGCATATCGGTCACATGGTCGGACCGGTTATCTTCGATACCGTGAAGCGGTATCTGACCTACCTCGGCTACAAGGTAAAGTGGGTCGTCAACATTACCGATGTCGATGACAAGCTGATCGTTCGCGCTAAAGAACTCGGGACAACTGTGCCGGCTCTGGCGGCCAAGATGACCGAGGATTACTTCGACTGCCTCAAAAAGCTGAATGTTACGGGCATCGACGCTTTTCCCCGGGCCACCGAGCATATCCCCGGCATGATCGCCATGATGCAGACACTCATCAACAAAGGCTACGCCTATGCTGCTGGTGGCGATGTTTATTTCGACGTGTCGAAGGATGCGGACTACGGCAAGCTTTGCAACCGGGATCCGGAGCAACTGGAAGCCGGCAGCCGCATCGAGGTCAGCGATAAGAAGCGGAACCCCGGCGATTTTGCCTTATGGAAAGGGGCAAAACCGGGCGAACCGCCGGAAGTGCAATACGACAGCCCCTGGGGGAAAGGACGCCCGGGCTGGCACATCGAGTGCAGCGTGATGGCAACCACATTACTCGGCAACACCCTCGACATCCACGGTGGCGGCCTCGACTTACAATTTCCCCACCACGAGAACGAAATCGCCCAGAGTGAATGTGCTACCGGTGTCGAATTCGCCAAGGTGTGGATGCACAACGGCTTATTAAAAATGGGCTCGGCTAAGATGGCTGGCTCGGTCGGCAACGTCGTGAACATCGCCGACCTGCTCAAGCGGCACTCCGCCGAAACCGTGCGCTTATTACTGCTGAGCACACATTACCGCAGCCCGATCGAATACAGTGAGGAACGGCTCGAGGAAGTGAAACGGTCGCTGGAAGGGTTTTATCGCTTCTTCGAGCGCTTCGAACGGATTACGGGGCAAAGCTTTTACAATCTCCGGCCGCCGTTCGGGCCGAATGATCCGGTCGTGTTTTCGTCGCCGTTGAACGATCAGGTGCTACCCTTACGAGCCCGATTTATCGAGGTGATGAACGATGACTTCAACACAGGGGCAGCAGTCGGGGTTCTCTTTGAGTTGCTTCCCGTGTTGAACCGCTATGCCGATTCCGAGCGGCTGGAGGTGGATCGGCGGGCAAGCAGCCAGCACGAATTCATCCTCGGTGGAGCGGTCCTGCGAGAACTCTCGGCCATTCTCGGGCTGTTCTGGGAACCACCGGCTCAGGCGGCCCTCGGCGGCGATTCGCAACTGACCGCCGGTTTGATGCAGTTACTGATCGAATTGCGGAACAATCTCCGGGCGATGGCCAAGGCCATTACCGACAAGACGGACCCGACCAAGAAAGCACTCTTTGACCAGACTGACTTAATTCGCAAACGGCTGGGCGAACTCGGCGTCACCCTGGAGGACCGCCCCGATGGCACGACCTGGCGGGTGGGCTAGAGCCTTGCGATTGCTGATAAAGCACAGGATTGTCCGGTGACTACTCCGCAGCAGCAGGCTGCTTCTCGACTCGAGATGCTGTTCGCAGCATGACAGTGACAGCGTCCGAGATACGATAAGAACTTTCGGTTGGCCAGACAGAGGTGTCATGTCTCCAGTTCGCCGGGTGCTTGGCCTTGATCCGGGGTTGCAGATCACCGGCTACGGCTTGCTCGAATGTGGCGGCCACGGCATTCGCGTTGCCGAGGCCGGGGTGATTCGCTCGCAGGCCGGCCCCGACCCGGACCTCAATCACCTCGCAGACCGGCTGAAATCGCTTTACGATGGCCTGGTCGAATTACTCGAACAATGGCGGCCCACGGCCATCGCCGTCGAACAACTTTATGCCCACCGCGAACATCCCCGCACCGCAATCCTGATGGCTCATGCCCGAGGCTGCTTCTTTCTGGCTGGAGCGCAACGGACGATTCCGGTCGTCAGCTACCCGTCGACCCAGGTGAAAAAAACGATCACCGGCCACGGTCGAGCCAGCAAAGCACAGATGCAAGCGGCCATTCGCCGCGAACTGAATCTGGCCAGGCTGCCACAGCCGCACGATGTCGCCGATGCGCTGGCAATTGCCTTGTGTCACTGCTTTGCCAGCGGTGTGGCCGTGCACGGCTCGCTCAACGCCGTTTACACGGGAGTCAATCTGAAAAAACTCCTCGGCGACGCTGCCACGGAACAAAGCGAAGGTGGCTGATGATCACTCGCATCACTGGAACACTATCGCGTATCCTTGAGGATGAAGCCCGAATTCAAGTCGGCCCGTTCGAATATCAAGTGCTTCTGCCGGAATCGGTTCGCCGCCAGTTGCAACTTCGCAGCGGCGCGGAAGTCACCTTCCACATCACCGAATATCTCGAGGGAAATCCCGCGGGCAACCGCTTTATCCCCAGGCGGATCGGTTTCCTCAACGAAGTCGATCTCGAATTCTTTGAACTGTTTTGCACCGTCGAAAAGATCGGGGCAAAGAAAGCCCTGAAGGCGATGGCCCGTCCCGTCCGCGAGATTGCCGATGCCATCCAGCGTCAGGATACGAAATGGCTCAGCACGCTGCCGGGCATCGGGGCAGCTACCGCTGAACAGATCGTGACCACCTTAAAACGGAAAATCACCAAGTTTCTGGTGGCGGCTCCGCCCCTAGCCGTCGCGGAATCGGCGGATTTCCCGCAGATACCTGAAGCGTTGGCGGCCGGGTCCGGGAAAGCCGGCAGTCGGAAAAAGCCCCCACCCGAGCCGATTTCACTGCCGCCGAGCCCGGACAGTTCCTTAATCGACGATCTTTATCAAGCCTTGCTGGCCCTCGGCCACACCCCGATCGAGGCACGAACCCGGCTCGATACTTTGCTATCTTCAGGGAAGCGGTTCTCAACGCTCGATGAAGCACTGACGCTGATCTACGCTAATAAATGAATCGGCACCGGTTGCATCGAGACCCGACAAAACAAACGTGACGGAATCAACGAGCGGATTTTTAACCCGGAAAGCTTGGCGTTGATACAGATGCCCTAGACTTCTTTGCCGGATATGCCAAGAATCGAATTTTGTCACAGAGACTCGAAAGACCGTTGAGTTACGCCATGCCCCGTGAAGCGGTAATTGCCGATCCTGCCCTGCCGGTTGAAGAAGCGAAGAAAGTTGATGCCGCTTTGCGCCCCAAATTCCTCCGGGAGGTGATCGGCCAACGGAAGGTGGCAGAGCGGCTCGAGATCGCTGTCGCTGCCTCGCGGAAGCTCGGCGAACCACTGGGGCATATTCTCTTTGATGGCCCCCCCGGACTCGGAAAAACGACGTTTGCTACGGTCTTGCCGAACGAACTCGGAACCAGCTTGCAAATGACCTCCGGCCCGGCCCTCGCCAAGCCAGCCGATTTGTTGCCGTTTCTTACCAATCTGGAAGAGGGCAGTATCCTCTTCATCGATGAAATTCATCGAATGCCCCGGGTCGTGGAAGAATTCATTTACCCGGCGATGGAAGATTTCCGCATTGATATCGTCCTGGGCGAGGGCGTGAATGCTCGGACCATTTCCATGAATTTGAAGCGATTCACATTAATCGGGGCGACTACCCGGGGCGGGATGTTATCGGGGCCGATGCGTGATCGGTTCAAAATGCGCGAGCACCTGGAATATTATTCCGTGGAGGAACTGGCCGAGATTGTCCGGGTGAACGCCGCCAAGCTGAAGACTCCGATTACGGCGGCTGCTTGCCGCGAACTTGCCAAGCGGAGCCGGGGTACGCCCCGGGTGGCAAACAGTCGCCTGCACTGGGCCCGGATTTATGCCGCCGCCAAGGCCGACGGCTGCATCAGCGAAGAAGTTGCCCACACCGCCCTGGACATGGCGCAAGTCGATGCGGAAGGTCTTGACAAAAATGACCGAAAATATCTGGAAACACTCATCGATGTCTTCGGCGGCGGACCCACCGGAGTCGAAGCCATCGCCGCGACCATGAATATCGCCACCGACACGCTGACGGATGAAATCGAACCCTACCTGCTCCGAGAACAATTCATCGTTCGGACACCACGCGGCCGGCTGGCAATGCCGCGGGCATTTCTCCTGACCGGGCGGGTGCTGCCAAAGTCAAAGTCCGAGGATCGTCCCGGGCCGAGCTTGTTCGAATGAGGCCGGGGGAGGCGGCGGGTTAATCCAGCAGCCGTCGGCTGCGTTGCTCGCCGCGAGCCAACGGCGGCAGCAACGCATTACCCAGCCAGCCACATGCGGTGCCGAACAACAATATCCCCCCGGCTACCGCCGCCAACGATTTTCCGTTAGCCAGCGAGTTCGGCAGATGCAGCAATTGAAGCCAACCTTCCACTGCGGGCGGCAGCAGGCCCCGTTGACTGATCAGAATCACACCGAACGCCGTCAACAAACCGGCGAACAATCCGTGGCGGAGACCCGCACCGGTGCTGGCTCCGCTCATTACCAAGGCTGTTGCCATGAGTAAGACAGCGATCTGCAAATCGACGTAGATATACGTGGCGGCATTTCCCAGATTTAAGGATTGACCCGCAGCCGCCCGCAATCCGAGCCGGACCGATTCCGCTTGAGCCACCGCCACGATTGCCAGAACCGAGGTGAAAAGGATCCGCAGCCATTGTGTCGGTTTTGCGGCCGCCTCGGCGGTGGATTCCTCAACCAGTTGCAATAGCGAGCTTCCTCGAGAAGAAGTCCGCTGTTTTGCCACGGGCTGTTCTGTCGGCCCCGGCCAGATCCCTGCACCGATCGCTCCGCTGATCCCACCCACAAGCAGAAAAATCAGTGCCGACCCGATGGCGGGCAGTCCGATCGGAATTTGCCGGACCACATCGCTATAAAGAAAGCCGATGGTGGCAAGCACAGCCACCGCGATCCCTGCCGCTGCTCCCCGGGGTCGCCCCGCCCCGGCTAAACTGCTGCCGATGGCAATGGCAACACTCCGCAGACTGACTGCCAGGATCAGGGCATCCGATGACAACCACCAGCGATCATCGAGCCGCCCCAGCAGCTGTAAGATGCCAAGACTCCAATCCTGAATGCCAAGGTACGTACCGGCGGCAATAATCACGCCGACAATCACCCGGCCGAGAAACGGCGTGGTCGCCGGCGGCGGCGGCACGGGCGGGCGATCGAAAGCGATCGAAAAGGCTTCCGATGGCGAAATCAGTCGAATGCCACAGCGGGGGCAAGTGCTGCTTCCCGAAAACGTTCCCTGACAATTCGGACAATACAGATTCATGATTGCCACTCATTCGAACCAGCCGGACGGCATTCCCTGAGTGCCCCCATTGCTCTACTTTAGAATGTGCTTCCAACGAATGCACATGGACGTGACAGCGGTTTTCGCCGAGAGCCGGATATTCCCCCACGATTTTTGGCCAACGTTCGGGGAAAACTCGTTCTGTTTAGGGGACAAACTCAGTGTCTGATCTCGAGTGACTCGACGGATCTCGCTTGACGGCTGATTTGCCGACTGTTTTCCCCCGATTGCTCTGTCGGTGGCGAATCTTCCACGTTACAATGGCCTATTAACACTCCGAGGAAGCCGACTGTGTGTCGGCCGGGGTTCTATTTTCTTTGCCTTGCTTCGGCACGATGGGTCCGTGTGTTACCCACCGCTGCCCGAACCTGACTGAACTCCCCTAATCTCCATGGTGAATCGCAACCTTCTCCGCCAGATTGACACCCCGGACAGTGATCAAGAAATCGCCGGCATCTTTGCCGAAGAACAGGGCGGGTTTGATCACTGGTTGCCTGAAGAAGCGCAAGTCTACGATCAAAATAAAATTGTCACCGGCAAGGTCCTCGAGATCCGCGGTGAAGATGTCATTATCGACATCGGCTACAAGTCCGAAGGCGTCATCAAAATTCATGAATGGCAGGAAGAAGGTGCCGAGGCTCCGAACCTGCCGAAGCCCGGCGATACGGTGGAAGTCCTCTTAGAGACGGTTGAAGGCGAAGACGGCACGATCGCACTCTCTTATCGCAAAGCGAAACGGCAAAAAGAGTGGGAAGCCATTCTGGCCAAACACAAAGAAGGCGACGTTGTTTCCGGCGTGGTCACCAAAAAAATCAAGGGTGGCTTGCTGGTGAATATCGGCGTGAATGTCTTTCTCCCGGCAAGCCAGGTCGATATCCGTCGGCCTGCGGACATTGGCGATTTCATCAATCGCAACATCGAGTGTATGATTCTCAAAATTGACGAAGCCCGCCGCAATATTGTGGTCAGTCGCCGTAAGCTGATCGAGGAAAAACGGCGGATCATGAAAGAAAAACTTTTGGCCGAACTCGAAGTGGGGCAAATTCGCAAAGGTGTCGTCAAAAACATCGCCGACTTCGGTGCCTTCGTCGATCTGGGTGGGATCGATGGCCTTCTCCACATTACCGACATGGGATGGCATCGCGTGACCAACCCCCACGATGTTGTGAAAATTGATCAAGAACTCGAGGTGTACATCCTGGGCATCGATCGGGAAAAAGAAAAGATTGCCCTGTCGCTGAAGCACAAAACGCCGAGCCCTTGGCAAAACATCGAAGCCAAGTACCCGGTGAACAGTCGACACATCGGTGAAGTGGTCAACATTATGCCGTATGGGGCGTTCGTCAAACTCGAACCAGGAATTGAAGGCCTGGTACACATCTCGGAAATGTCCTGGATCAAACGGATTTCTCACCCCTCGGAAGTTGTCTCGATCGGCGACAAAGTCGAGGTTCAGGTTCTCAACATCAACCACGAGAAAAAAGAAATCTCGCTGGGGATGAAGCAATGTACCTCGAACCCCTGGGACGAGGTTGCGAAAAAATATCCCCCGGGCACGTTGGTGACCGGAACAGTCCGAAATCTGACCAGCTACGGGGCGTTTATCGAAATCGAAGAGGGCATCGATGGCCTGCTGCACGTCTCCGACATGAGCTGGGTCCGTAAAGTTTCCAACCCATCGGAAGTTGTGCAGAAAGGCCAGCAGCTGACCTGCCAGGTGCTCAGCGTCGATCAAGAACGGAAACGAATCGCCCTTGGCTTGAAGCAAATGGCCAGCGATCCCTGGGAAGGTGATATTCCCGGCCGTTACAAACCTGGTCAAAAAGTGAAAGGCAAAGTCACCAAGCTTACCAACTTCGGTGTCTTCGTTGAACTCGAGCCGGGGCTCGAAGGGTTGCTGCACATTTCCGAATTGACGGAAGATAATATCGAGTCTCCGGAAGAGGTCGTCAAAGTCGGCGACGAAATCGAAGTCAAGGTTCTCCGCGTCGATGCCAAGGATCGCAAGATCGGCCTGAGTCGGCGGAATATTGATGATCCGACGGTTCCAGATGAAGTTTCCGCGGAAGCCATGGGAGCCGGTATGGTGGCCGACACAGCAGACGAGGCCAAGTCAGGCAAGAGCGAGACGAGGCGAGAGCTCCGTGGTGGCACGGGTGCCGCGGGGCCGCTGTTCCAGATGCCTGGGCAGTCGGAACCGCATGAAAGTTAACAATCATCTTTTTTCTCCCCAGACTTTTTAGTCTTTATCCGGAATTCCGGGGATTTATTCATGCCATCATCAGCCCCGGGCAGCGTTGTCCGATCGCAAAACGGCAACCGCCGGTCGAACTTTTCTGCAAAAATTTACGATTTTCGCCAAGAAATTTTGTTCTTTTCGTCCTGCATAGCCTGTTATGATGGCCATCACTTTGAGCGTGTGGGAACCGGATGCGCTAGAACTCGCCGGCTGCCCTGGATTGAGGTTAAGTCGTGAATTTATGTTGAAAGTTGAAAAATTGTTGCATCACCGATGATCCGGTCGTATAACAAAAAATTGTGGCAACGGGCTGATTCCGATGATCACAGGATGGTCGGCAATTCAAGGAACGGACGCAGAGTTTCAGTCGGTTGCACGCTGCGAGTTTCGCTTTTGGTATCGGTTGTCACGGCTGTACTCGCACTACCGTTTTTGGTCGCGAAAGATTTTGAGGCTTTTTCCCAGCAACCTGCCGGAATCATGGTCTTGCTGTCGATAACGGTTTTCGGGTCGGTCTCGCAGCGATGCGCGAGCGGACCCACTGTTCCCCCAGAGTCAATGGCTGGCTGGGGACAGATCTCCACGGTCTGCGAAGCCGAATCGGTCCCGTAAGTCAGGAAATATGCAATGTCTCGACTTCGCCGTATCCGAACGGATGTAGTTCAATCACCGCTGGAAACCTACCTGCGGGAGATTAATGAAACGGCACTGTTGACGGCAGAGCAGGAAAAAGAGTTGGCACGGCGGATCGAAATCGGCGATACCGAAGCGCGGGATCAGATGGTGCGGGCCAACTTGCGACTGGTTGTGAATATCGCCCGTGGCTACACTGGCAAGGGGCTGGCCTTACAAGATCTCATTGAAGAAGGGAATCTTGGCTTGCTGCGGGCTGTCGAAGGCTTTGATCCGAACATGAACACCCGCTTCAGTACGTATGCCAGCTATTGGATCAAGCAGAGCATCAAGCGGGCCCTGGTCAACACCGCCAAAACAATCCGCATTCCGGCGTACATGGTCGAACTGCTGGCAAAATGGCGGCGGGCCACGAACAAACTCACGGATGAACTTGGCCGCCCCCCCTCCCACGAAGAAGTCGCCAAGCTGCTCGGCTTACCCAAAAAGAAGCTGAATATCATCAAGAAAGCGATTCGGGTTTACAACTCCGCGCCGCAATCCGAACAAGCCGGGGAAAATGGTTGGAGCATTGAAGAAATGCTGATGGATGGTCGCGCCAAGACCCCGGATCTGGAAATGGTCGAGTCCGATGATCTGAAGCATGTAATGATTTTACTGGAAAAGATGGACAAGCGGGAAGCGACCGTCTTACGGATGCGTTTCGGACTCGATGATGAAGAGCCAAAGACCTTGAAGGAAATCGGGGAATGCCTTGGCTTAACTCGGGAACGTGTCCGACAAATTGAAAGCGAAGCCCTGCAAAAGCTCAGCGACAGCCTCAACGGCGAGGGATAACGCTGAAGTTTGCTCGCTGACTTTGGCCTAAGTCAGCGCTCCGTGACAAATCCTTCACGCTCAGACGCAACAAGGATGATCAATGTCTGGCCACGATGTGAGATCGTGGCCTTTGCCCTTTACTAGGACCTTTATCGGGATCGGGCGATTGGACCAAGCGGATCATGCTTGGCCTCAGAGTGCGACGGTGACGGTTTTCACTTCCGTGTACAGGCTCAGAGAGTATTCGCCGAGTTCCCGGCCGATGCCGGACTGCTTGAAGCCACCGAACGGGGCGGCGGCGTCAAAAATGTCGTAGCAATTCACCCACACCGTGCCCGCCCGGAGGCCGTTCGCCAGCCGGAACGCCTTTGTAACATCCTTCGTCCAGACCGCAGCGGCAAGGCCGTAAAACGTCCGGTTCCCTCGGGCGATGACTTCGTCGACATCGCGGAAGGTCAGGATGCTCATGACCGGGCCAAAGATTTCCTCCTCGGCGATTTTCATGGTGTCACTGACCTGATCAAAGATGGTCGGTTCGACGAAATAGCCCTGCTGGCCGATTCGTTTGCCGCCACAGAGCAACTTTGCCCCGGATTCCTGGCCACTTTGAATGTATCCCAGGATACGATCGAGTTGTTCTTGCGAGACCTGCGGTCCTTGCGTGGTGGCCGGGTCGAACGGATCGCCGACGCGTTGTTGCCGGGCCTTGTCGACGAGTCGCCTGACAAACTCCTGGTGAATCGACTCCTGAACGAACAACCGGCTACCGGCACAGCAACATTGCCCCTGATTGAAGAAGAGCCCGTCATAGGCTCCGTCGACGGCCGCGTCGAGGTCGGCGTCGGCGAAGACAACATTCGGTGACTTGCCTCCGAGTTCGAGGCTGACCCGTTTCAGGTTGCTTTGGGCGGCGGCGACCATGACCCGTTTGCCGACTTCGCCGGAACCGGTGAAGGCGACCTTGTCGATGTCGGGGTGGGCGGCGACAGCGGCACCGGCGGTCGGGCCGAACCCAGGAACCACATTGAGAACCCCTGGTGGTACACCGGCTTCGAGGGCAAGTTCTGCCACCCGCAGCGCTGTCAGCGGGGTTTGCTCGGCAGGTTTCAGGACCACGGTGCAGCCGGTGGCCAAGGCCGGGCCCCACTTCCAGGCTTGCATCAAAAGCGGGAAATTCCACGGGATAATCTGCCCGACCACGCCGACCGGTTCGTGCCGGGTATAACAAAAGTAGTTGCCCTCGATCGGGATCGTCTTGCCCTGAATCTTGTCGGCCCAGCCGGCATAATAGCGGTAGCATTTGATGGTGAGGGGCAGGTCGGCGGCCAAGGCGACCGTATACGGTTTGCCATTGTCCAGCGATTCCAGAGCCGCGAGTTCTTCTTGATGCTGCTCGATCAAATCGGCGAGGCGGTGCAGCAGGCGGCCACGCTCGGCGGCGCTCATCGTTGGCCACGGCCCGGACTCAAACGCTTTCCGGGCGGCTTTAACGGCACGATCGACATCGGCAGCGTCACCTTCCGCGACCCGGCAAATAACTGCCCCGGTACTCGGATCCAGCGTTTCAAAGGTTTTGCCGGAAACGCTATCGACCCACTGGCCATCAATCAGCATTTTCTGGTCGGGGACACGAGGTCGAGCGATCGGTGACGGTGCTCGGGATGCGGTGGCGGTTGCCATGAAACTCTCCTCCGCGGGGAGTCCGAGGATCCAAGGAAGACATGAATTCAGCACCTCAGCATTGTCTGGAACGCCGAGCGGAAGTCAAGCCGTGGGACATTTTCCTTCCCTCGGACTGAAGCGACCAGGTCTCCTGCTTTTGGCGGATTGCGAGCAGTCAAACGCGGACAAGTTCGACTGTTAACCGACAATTTCCATCGGAATCCCATGAGCATCTTTCGGAGGCGAGTCAGGGAGAATGATTGCTTGACCGTTGAGACAGCGGGCCGCGCTCCAGAACAGAGCGGCGGCATCGAGCAGGTCATCGGGTTGGCAGCCGGGGATGTGCGTGGTCTGGGCAAGTTCCAGGATTCGCTTGCCGAGACGGTTTTTGAGAAGGAAGCAACGTTGCTGTTGCCCGGCGGCCGTGCGTTTATTCTCGGGCAGGGGTCGGCCGTGGTTGGCCAGGGTGAAACTGACTTCGGGATGTGCTTCTCTCAGCCAGCCGATGCAATGGGGGTATTCGCAGAGCATGCGATCGACTTCGCGGATTTTGGCGAGAATGTT
>Ga0209017_10000172_pt1 | contig 65579 bp, 54 predicted proteins | sample YNPBryunderm2012_FD_185812 | JGI IMG/M metagenome (GOLD analysis project Ga0209017, IMG submission 185812) | Anoxygenic and chlorotrophic microbial mat microbial communities from Yellowstone National Park, USA - YNP Bryant MS undermat 2012... ... | reverse complement strand
TTCGACCATGTCGAACCCGAGTCGCCCCGAAGCTGGTTTTGCGAGAGGATCGCCAAGCAGGAAAGCTATCAGACCTAGCTGGATTGGGGATTAAGCAAAAGCCCTCGTTCCATTCCACCCTCCACTCAACCCCCGGCGATTAGATGACGACGTGACACTTGTAAGTGCGAGACAACCTCAGTTAGTTAGGCCGACGAATCCGCGAGGAGACTTTCTTGGGAGCCTCTTCAACCGGAGCCGGTTCGTCGGCTTCGGCGGCGGCCGGCTTGGCATCCTGACCTTCGCGGGCGTTGCGTTCGGCCACGTCCACCACCGAGCGCAGAGTCAGCTTACTCATGTCGAACGGAGCGCCTTGAAGCCGTTCCCACGACTTTTTCTGGTTGCGGTTAAGGACCTTCAGGATGGCAGCGTTGATTTCCTCGCGGGTCTTTTCAACTTCGCTCATCGCCTTTTCCAACTCGGGACGGGCCTTCTCGAATTCCTGACGGAAGACATTGCCACGTTCCTCGCGGTCAAGGTCGCGGACCCGGTCACCGATCGCCTTCATTTGCTCCATTCGGATCTTCATTTGCGCCTCCATCGCCGAACGTTCGCGGGTGCGGCCGGTTTCGACGATTTGGCGGATATTCATTTGTTGAGGCGGCAATAGGCCCACGGCGCGGGCCACGTCGTCGCGGACGAGGGCGGGGGGACCTTGGCGTTGGATGGCGATCTGCTCTAGACGCCGCACTTGGTCCTTGGTGAGGATCGAGCGAAGAATTTTCTCGGATTCCTGGCGGAACTGCTGCATCTGGGCGCGCCCTTGCTCCATCATGGCCCGCCAGGCTTCGGGGCCGCCCGCCGCGCCACCTTGCTCGCGCATTTGACGCATCCGTTCGGTCATCATGTCGCGTTGACGCTGATTGACATCCTTGCTGGCTTCTTCCCACTTCTTTTGCTGCTCGTCGGTGAACTTGATTTCCTCGCGGACTGCTGGATAGCGGATCAGATCGGCCAATGAGATGGGTTCGAACGGGTTGCGTAGCGCCCGGTCGCCCATGTTCATCATCCAGTTGCGGGCCGCTCGATCGCCGCCGGGGCCACCGAACATCCCGCCAAAATCACCCATGCCGCCGGGGCCACGATCGCCGCCTCGGAACCCACCGAAGTCGCCCCGACCGCCACGCATTCCCTCTCGGTCGTCACGCTCGCCACGGGGAGGTTGAGCCAGCACCGTAGACAGTGTCAACATCGTGGCCACCACCAGCGCGACGGCCTGAATCCAACGCGAAATCCCATACCGTTTCATCTTGAGAAGGCTCCCGAACCAGAACACCGAACCCTTGAGGCAAGTAAGTGCGAGACGGAGAAAACCGATGGGGCCAACTCGAACCGATTTCGGGTGGAAAGAAGACTGGTTGGCGGAACCATTCGGTGGGAGGAAGGGACTTCCTAATCATACCAAGCGTCAAGGGAATCCGGGACGTCCCTGAAAATTCCACCTCCCAATCATTTAATCCAGCATTCCGCGTGCCACCACGTTGGAAAACACCCCCTCATGCTTGGGTGTTGTCTAATGGTGAGGCCGTCTCGGTTCTTTCCGCCATCGATGCCCGTTTCCGATGGAATGAACCAAGCCGAGCGGGATCCTTTTGCGAGGAGAGTCGGACGGTTAGCGACGAGCCTGCCGAGACCGTGGCGACCCAAGCCCCCTGGGCGCGCGGAGGAGAGGGCGGAGTCGAGGGCGGGCATCCAATCGGGACGGGTGTTTCGAGGGCCGGGGCGACTCGCTCCGACTTTGGATTTGGTTTTGGGGAGGAGGTGGGGTTGAAGAGACTGCCGTCGGGCGAGGCAGCGCGACGGTCTGGGTTGCGATTTCCGACGAGGGTGGCGTGAGACGAAGGAGGGGCCAGTTGAGCGTGGCGTCGAGTTCCACCCGACCATTGATCGTGGCTTTGGCAACGCGAACGCCGGGCGTAGAGGCGACGGGGATCGCCGAGGTCAGATGGAGACAGTTGCCGGTTTCGACTAGGTGGACTTCCCCTGGATCAAGTGCCTGGGCTGATCCGATCACCAGCGCCCACGTGGGGAGAGGGCCGGTTCGGGCCGTGGTGAAGACAAAAAGGTTGTCCCGCAGTTCGGCGTCTAAATAGCGTCGATCCCGCGTGCCGAAGGAGCCGTAACGACGTTGTAGGATCAATTCGGAGGCGGCCTGAGCGTCTTCGATCCGATTGCCCGTGATCCGCGCGCCGAAAATCGGGGTGAACGACCAGCCCCAGGGACCGGCCCCTTCCGTAGGCGAACTGAGAAGGCGCAGACCCCGGCGTCCGCCCCGGATGATATTGTCGGCAATGGTCAAGCCAAAGTGGTGGCCCGCGAGCACCAGGGAGTCGGCACGGCTGGCCTCGCCGTGGCTGGTCAGGTCGATCGTGTTGCCTTGAATCGTCAGGTCGAGGAAGCCCGACGCCACTGACAAGGCGGGCGGTTGGCCCGCGTGATCGAGCGCGATTGGTTCATCGAGCAGCAGGGTTCGGCGATCCAGCGCTTGGAGAACTCGTCTCCAGCTTCCGGCCTGGGGACCGTCGAGAATCGCCACCGCGTCGCCGGCGCGGGGGGCGTCGCCTTGGGGTTCACCGATCCTCAACACCCGTCCGCCCTCGAACAGCGCGACGGCCTTGCCCTCGAACTTCAGGCGGTAGGCTTCGGTGAGCAGGATTTCGGGGGCGTTGAGGTCCAACGGGTCGTCATTTCGTTTGCCCAAACCCTGCGCTACGTTGCCAACGACCCGGATGTGGTGGCCCGACTGGGTCATCACTGCGAAGCGGTACAGTTGGCCCTCGATCCGTTCTCGACCGCCGGGGGGTTCGACCCGATTGTTGAGCACCTCGACGAAACGCCCATAACGCACGGCGAACGCGCCGTGGGACCACGACCCGGCGAATGGTCCGAAATGGAGGTTGTCGGCGATGCGCCAGGGTCCTCCCTCCACAGAAACCAACCCGCCCTGGAAGCGGTTGGATTCGATCACGCCCGACCCGGTGCGGCTCAAGCGGACCAGCCAGACCGCCTCCTGGTTGGCGGTGACCGGACTGGGCCCTTGAAGGTCCAGACCACGCAGGGTGACCGCCAGCTTGCGTTGATGGAATAACGGGATCGGGTCGGCGGCGTCGGAGTCGGCGATCACTGCCGGCTCCACCCCTTGGCGCGGTACGCCCCAGCGCGGCGAACCAGCGAACCGAACGGCGAAGCTCTCCAGCGTCACGTTGCCCGAGTGAATTTTGATCGCCGCGCTCCAGGGATCGGCGTGGGGAGGGGGTTGGAACAGCAGGGTTGTGCCCGGTTGTCCCACCAGCCGCACTGGCTTCGAGAGGATCAGCGGCGAGTTCAAGACATACGTTCCCGCCTGGAGCCGAACGGTGCCGAAGCGATCGACCAGGGTTTGCAGGGGGTCGCCGGGTCTGGCGGTGGTGGAAGCGGGCGAACGGGCCGGAAGGGTCAGGAGAGGGTTGGTCGCGCCCGCGGTCAAGCGGGCGGTGCGGATCGATCCGTCGTCCAGCGTCAGCATCAGATTGAGAGGAACACCGGCGAGGTCGCGGTCGGGTTGAAAGAAGATGGATAGAAGGCCGAGGTTGGGGTTGCCCGCGAGGACAAGGTTCCCTTCAGCCATCACCAGGTTGGAAGAATCGACATCCACGAACGGCAAACCCGAGGCGGTGTACCGCCAACGGGCGCGCGAGTCGTCGGTCAAGGTCGCGCTCAGGACCGTCCGACCCCGAGGCAAACCGCGGAGATCAACCCGGGCCGAGCCGGGTCCGGCTTGGGTCGAGCCAGTTTGACCGCGCCAGATCGCTCGAATTGCCGGGTCGTTCCAAACGAGGGGCGGGACGGGGTCGAGAGGAACCGTTGCGTTGGGGTCATGCGGGCCGGCGATCAGGTAGGCCGTTTGACGCGCTCCGTTGGCGAAGACGACGGTGACCCGCAATTCCGAGCCGGTCAATCCAACCGCGGGTCCGGGATCGAACCGGATCAGACCCTCGGTCGCCGCCGGTTCATCCCGACTCCATTCGGCTCGTCCGACGCCCGAAGGGTTGGGGCCGCTTTCCCAGGTCTCCGCGGCCACGCCGCCGACGAGCCGCTCGACACGAACCAGGTCGATCGGCAGCCGGGATGGCAGGCCGCGGAGACCAATCAGCACATCCAACCGACCGTTCGGACCAGGCGCGGCGGTGGGACCCACCCGGTCCTCCGCGGCTTGACCTAGCCAAACCGCGCTGAGTCCGGGCTGAACAGCGCGATGGGGATCGGCCCAACCGCCGGGCAGGAACGCCTCGCGGCGCAGGCCGTCGGCCTCGACGACCACGATCTGAAACTCGCGTCCGGTTTCTACGAAGCGGGGGTCGATGAACAGGGTGGCTTGGTCGGAACCCTCGAGACGCTCGACGACCACCCGCCACTCACTCAACGGGGTGTCGCTGGTCCAGCGTCCATAGCCGTAACCGGCGACCTCCACGCGGTCGAGGGGCTGGTCGGGACGCAAGCCCGACACAGTCAATCGGATGTCCTCCACACCGTTGGGGCCGTGGGGACCGCCCGCCCGATCGTCCCCTACCTGTCCAACCCATTGACCTTGCAACAATGGAGTCGCGCTGAGCAGTTGCCGCGTTTCCAAAAGACGTGTCGCGGCGAGGCCGGGGTGCCCAAGAGTCATCACTGGCGAGACCCGAGTCGCGCGGACGCGACGCATCGAACGGTGGAGCATGGGGAATTCTCAGGAGGGTTGCGACCACGCGCCAAACGAGGGAGCCGAACCCAAAGCCGTGCTTGGAGACGCGGGACTCCACGCCTCGCTCGACCCGATTCGGCGATGCCTGGTCTAAGAAGAAAAGATCAACACACCCGTGAAATCGAGCCGCTCCGCTTCTCCACCGACGTTCACCGACCGAACGCGGTCGAATCGAAGTGGATCGCCGATCCCTCGCGGAGTCCGTCTTGACCCTCCGTGCCGTTTGAATCGTAAGTTGGGGTGGGACGACCCGCAAGAGTTGTCCTCTAAATCAACACGATTGTTATTGGTGGTTTAGTCGGACTATTCGGCTCGAACGTTGGGATGAGTACACACGATGGTTCGCTTGCGCCGCGATGGGTCTTAAAAATCAACACGCCTCCACTTCGCCGAGGGGGGTTCGACGAGACGGAGGCGTGAAGGTGAGGGAGGCAGTGGGATCGAGTCCCAGAGTGGAGTTATGAACTCGGCTTGATCTCTTCCTCGGGAAGGGGTTGGCCTTGAGTTTCGGGGGCGAAGGGAAGGGTGGCCAGGCCGATCAGTAGGAAGGCGCACATGGTCATGCCGGAGTAACGCAGCGCGTCTGCGCCAGCCCAGCCATACACGTTGTTGGAAAGGTATCCTAACATAAAGGGTCCAATAGCCGCGACCAGCCGGCCCACGTTGTAACAGAACGACACCCCGGTGCTGCGCAAACGGGTGGGGAAGAGTTCAGGAAAGTAGATCGCGTAGCCGCCGAACAACGCCAGTTGGCAGAAGCCCATGAGCGGAATGAGGGTGAAGATGTGCCAAACCTTGCCCAGGAAGGCGAAAACCATCATGGTCGTGATGATCGCCAGCACGAAGAAGAGGGCGAACGCGCCTCGGCGGCCCAACCGGGTGGTGACCACGGCGAAGGAGTAGATGCCGAAGAAGGCCCCGAGGTTCTGCATTGCCGAGATGACCCCGGTGTAGATCGTCAGCCAGTCGTTGACGTATTTGGTCTGAGCTTCTGCCTCCAGACCAATCGACTTGGCGTATGCCAGCAGTTGGGGGCGATAGACGTTGCGGGCCAAGTCGAAGCTGAAGAAGCCGATCCCCCAGACCGCCACGACCCCAGCGAAAGCCAGGGCCAGACCCACCAGGGTGTTGTGACGCCAACGGGGAATGCTGAAGAGATCCACGATCGAACCGGCCTGCGCCTGGGGATCGCCCGCCAGGCGGCCCTCCGCCCGCGCCTTGGCCATGTCCCGCCAGCGTTGCGGCTCCTCTAACCGTCGCATGATGAAGACCGCCAGCAGCGCCGGCAGCGCGCCCACCAAAAACATGATTCGCCAGGGAACCCCGCCTTGAAGCAGGCTGAACAACGCGAGGGTTCCCAGGCCGATCGTGGTGAAGGCGGCGATCATGTTGCCCAGCGCCGAGAACGCCTGGAAGGTGCCCAACGCCTTGGGACGGGAGCGGTCAGGCATGACCTCGGCCACCAGAGTTACCCCAGCCGCGAACGCGCCGCCGACCCCAAGACCAGTGATGAACCGGTAGAAGGCGAAGTCCCAGAAGCCGAGCGAAAAAGCGCTTAGACCGGTGCAGAGCGAGTAGGTCAAGACGGTCAACACCAGGGTCCGCGCCCGGCCGATCTTGTCGCCTAACACGCCGAAGAGGATGCCACCGATGGCCCATCCGGTCAGGAAGATTGAGGTGGCATAGCCGGCGTATTGATCGACCAGGGGGTCGGTCGGTGCGACGTTCAACAGGTCGATCATCGCCGGTTTGCGGGCGAGGTTGAAGAACTGCTGATCCATCGTGTCGAACAGCCACGCCAGGGTTGCCACGATCAAGACGAACCACTGGTAGCGGGACAACCCCTCGTACCATTTGAGGTTCGCGTCGGGTTGCAAGGCGGATGGGGACGGGGTGGGCGTGGCCATCGTCAGCGGTACTCCAGAGACTCGACTAAGGACAAGAAGACGACGGGCAGAGAGGGATTGAAGTGGGACGAGGCCGCCTCATCCCACCACGCGCGTCAACGCTTGGCAACCCATTCGTGCCGATCGTTTCTCGGCCTTGATCTGATCGCGCGGCCCAACCAAATCCAAATCCTTGAGAGCCGCTTAGGTTCAGGCTTCGAAACGCCGACCGCCGGTGTCGCGCCGTTTCCCTTCGGGGTGGATCAGCGCGACACCGGCGATAAGGTCGAGTCAAGCCAACGCGAGTCGGATGGAGTGAAATCCAACCCGAATCCGCTGAAGAGATGAGATCCCAATCGAATTAGGCGAGGTTGCGATCGACCTGGGGCAGAATCGAGGCGAAGTCGAGCTTGCGAGGGCAGGCTTCGCGGGCGGCGATCAAGTCGGCCCCGGTCCAATCCCGTTCCTCGGGAGATAACTCAGCGTAACGCTCGCGGGCCACCGAGCGATAGCCGTGATGCTCATGATAGGTGTGGAACCGCGCGAGATCGCCCAGGCGGGCGGTGGTGCCGGCAGCTCGGGAGCAGCGGCCGTCGCAGTCAGCGCACATGGTGGGCCGGGCCGCGATGCACGCTTCGCGCAGACGATCGAGACTGGCTTGGTCCATCGGCCGGAACTTGCGGGCCGCCTCGACATTCTCGTTGATCTGATCGAGGTTGCGCATCGAGACGCAGACGCTGGCGATTCGTTCGTCAGTCCAGATCGCGTGCAGCAACGCCTGATAGGGTGTATATCCCTTTTCCTTGAGTTCGGGCATTCGTTTGAACACTTCGTTGTAGATCGCCTGACCGCCGAAGCCGGCGACCTGCTTCATCGAGATCAGGCCAATCCCCCGGGCGTGGCAGGCGTCGAGCGCCTTGTTGAGCGGCGAGTCGGCCTCCAAGAATGGCGAGTATTGCAGCATGATCGCATCGACAAACCCGCCTTCGGCAGCCGCCTGGATGATTTCGGCCCGTCGGGGGTGATGGGTCGAGAAACCAACGAGCTTGGCCTTGCCTGACTTGCGGATCGTCTCGCAGACGGCCTTGAACTCCTTACTTTTGGGCCATTTCAGACCGTTTTCGATCGAGGAATCGCCCAGCGCGTGGACGAACAGTAGATCGACCCAATCGACCTGGAGGGTTTCAAGCCGTCTGTCGAGCATCTCGACGAGTTGCTTGGGTTCAGAGGGGGAATCCTTGGTCACCAGGAAGATGTTTTTGCGGACCTCGGGCATGGCTTTGAACCAGCGAGACAAGCCGGGTTCGGAGCCGTAGGACTTGGCGGTATCGTAGTAGCGGATCCCCTGGGCATAGGCGTAGCGCACCAGACGATCCAGGGCCGGACTACGCCAGGTACCCTGGTTGAGGATGGTCACCTCGACGCCGGTTTTGCCCAAGGGACGCCGAGGCAGCTCCTTGGGCGGAGTGGCGGTCTTGTTCCCCTTCTCATCGTCGCGGCGGGCGACTGGTTCGATGCAGACGGCGGCCCGCGCCGTCGAGACCGCGCCGATCACGGCGGCAGTGGTGGCCGCGGTCACGCCGAGCTTGAGTGCGTCGCGCCGGGTCGGGTTCGTTGGATTGTCGAGGCCCACGGGTTCGGACATCGTTCGCGCCCTCTTAGACGGACTGGACTGGAGTAACGTGAAGGTGAGTGAAACACCCGCCGCGTCCCAAATCAACTCGCCGTGATCGAGACAACGCCGTGAGGTTCGCAACAGGATCCCAATCCCAAACAAAAGCATCAGAACCAGGCGAGTCCAACGACGATGGTCGAGTGAGTCGAGCGAAGCGGATCTAACCCGATCCCCAGCGTTTCATGGTACACCACAAGCTAGTGCGCGTCAGCCTCGTTGGCCGCGCTCCACTTCCACTCACTCGGCACGCTGGGTCTGGGTTTTGATCGCGTGATGGCGACGTCCCGATTCAAGGAACGCAAACGTTGGGTGTTTGTCGCAATCGAAATGGGTGTTTGTCGCAATCGAAATGGTCCCTACGATGGATCGGAATTGGCTTGGTCGCTTTGGTCGTTGAAGTGATTGAGTTAAAATGATTGAATTGATCCGACCGCCAGTCGCGCTGCGGGTTCTCAGATGGTCTTGGAACGAGGTTCATGGAACCTTAAACACAATATCCCACCCCGGGGAAACCGGAGTGGGATGAACAAAGCCCCTCTCTGGAATCAAATCGAGGCTGGGTGAAAAAGGGAATTGGTCACGCCATCGCGGCCGGGTCGGCGGCACGCTTGGAGATACTCAGCCGCGTGTCACCGGGACGGGCACAGCAGCAAGGCAGGCCGGCGTGTTCGCTTGGGAAGACGCATGGGAAGCCTGTTCCTCCCGCGACACCTTTTCGTCGAGCAGCTCCTTACGGAAGACCGGCACCGAATTCGGCGCTTCGATCCCGATGCGGACCTGATGACGGTCGATCTTGACGATCGTCAGCACGATGTCGTCGCCGATCAGGATCTTTTCATTGAGTTTGCGGCTCAGCACCAGCATGGTTGCATCCTCCTTGTCGCGGTATCGAGAGCGGTCGAGCAGCTTGGGAGTCTGAGAGGCGTCATCGTGGCGATCGTCAACCCGGTCGCGTTGGCCCGATTGTGGACCAGTCGGAGCGAAAAACAAGTGAGTGACGATATCGAAACGAGAAGTTACGCGAGCCGTGGTGAGAACGTGACAGGATCTCGAATGCGGGTTCCTCGTGGCGTCTCAGCGATTCGTGGTTCACGCAACCTATTGTGTGAGGTCTGTCAAGGGGTGGTCGTGATAATTTGAGGCCGCTTGGTGGAGTTGTGTCAAAAACACCGAAAAAACGGGCGAATTTCAAGGCGTTTGAAGCGTGGGAAACAACCTTGCGGAAGTGGTTGAGACACCTTGGAAGGGTAGAGGGAACCAAGACCGAGTCGGGGAGGGCATCCTCCTCGTCGTGGTCTGGGAGGATTCGTCGGGGAATCGAGTCACGCTCGCTCGGGGTCCAATTGAGTTGAGGTTGCGTTGCGTTGCGTTAGCCAAGTTGGTCGAGTTGGTTCCGAGCGGATTGCTTGAGGGCGTCAAGTTGGAGATTCAAGTCGTCCCAACGCCGTTGACCAACGAGCTCGCTGAACTCGCCGCCGAGCCGGGCCAGGTCGGTGAGTCCCAACGACTCAGCCATTCCCGCAATCTGGCGTCCGAACGAGGTGAGAACCGCCTCGTTGCGGTCCCGCATCGCCTGATGAAATGAACTCGAGGAGTCGGGCAGGTCGATGAGAAACTGAAGCAGGTTGCGAATCGCACGCAGGTTCTCGGCGGGGGTTGGCCAGCAGGCCAACCGGGGGCGATTGGCCGGGATGTGACGCTGGATGGTCTCGCGCAACTGCTGGAGTGTCATGGGCTTGGTTACCAGGTCGTCGAATCCAGCCAGGTGGTGTTTGTGTTCCAGCCATTGGGGTTCGGCCGTGAGGGCCACGATAGGGCGATCATAGCCGAGGCGGCGCAGTTTGGAGGCGGCCTCCAGACCACTGAGCCGAGGCATTCGGAGGTCCATCAGGATCAAGTCGTAAGGGTCGGCGCTGGCGGCTTCGAGAGCTTGTTGGCCGTCCGTGGCAAAGTCGGCCTGCAATTCAAGTCGATTCAGAAAATAACGCATGATCGGCCACTGGTTGGTGTCGTCCTCGGCCACCAGCAGCCTCAGCGGGGCCGATTCGCTCCAGTCGATCTTAACGGTATCCATCTCGGTCGCCATGCCGATTGGTCTCCCTCGTTCCACACTGTGCGGTGTTTCAACGATGCGCGTCAAATCGGTGACGCCATTCAAACTTCCAGAATGAATGATCATAGGCCGCGTCGCATTGCGAGGCGAGAGCACATTCCGACTTGATAGGCAGAAACCATCATGCGCTAACGTAAACGAGAACATAATCTAGGGAAAACCCTAGGAGAGCCGCCGACCCGGATAACAAGTTGACATTCACGTGAACAGGTTAGGAGATAATCGAAAAGGGTTCTTGGTGGATATTTTTAGCCAGCTTTCGTTTGGTTGGCGAGGTTCTCGCATGGGTGTTTACGCGCTAGGCAGGGGGTGGTCGTCGTTGTGATGAAGGGCGAGCAGGTCGTCGAGGCGTTGGCGGATAAACGACTCGATATTAGCGGCGACGCGTTCGTAGTCGTGGGCGTCGCCGCCGAAGGGGTCGGCCACGTCGCAACCCTGGGGATCAAGCAGCGTAACCTTAGGTTCCAGTTCAGGCAGGTGGTCGATCAGGGCCTCAGCGTGGGCGGCGGTCATGGTTAAAATCCAGTCGGCCTGGCGGACCAATTCCAGCGAGATGGGCTGGCTGAGGTGGTCTTCCAGGTGGATGTTCCGCCGTTTCATGGCGTCGATGGCGTGTTCGGAGGCGGGTTGCTGCCAGTGGGCGGCGAGCCCCGCGGAGGCGATGACGAAGCCGCGTTGGGGCAGTTCCTCGGGAGGGCAACCCAAACGTTCAGCCAGAAGTTTTCGGCAGAGCGCCTGGGCCATTGGGCTGCGACAGGTGTTGCCGGTGCAGACGAAGAGGACGAAGATGCCGGCCATGCGTTGCATCTGCTCCAACGAGAAGGTGCCGGGTTGGGTGATCCGCCAGCCAGTCGTGCTGAGCGTCACCTCGGTGACGCGCTGTAGACCGAATCGGGGACCGTCATCCAAAATCAAATCAGCTCCCCTGGGGGATTCGCAAGAACGGGGGGGTGGGGGGTCCGTCTTGGCTGAGGGGGGGGACTCCAAGAGTTGGCGGGCCCGATCCGGGGTCAGACAGGCCAACACCACAGGACCGGAGGTCCAGCGGATCAGATCGCGCGGGAGGGAGTGGCCAGGCGAACGGAATGTCCAGCGGCCGTCGCCGCCGCGGAGGCGTCGTCGTTGCTCGGGTGTCAGCGCCTGGGGCAGGCGTTCGGCGGTCCACGCGCCGGGTTCCCAGGTCAGCGTCAGGGGGCCTGGCCAGGCGCGTCGCGCTAAACGTCGGCCCACCCGCGAGTCGGTTGCGATCCAGTCCTCCAGTTCCTCGGCGGTCCTCAAGGCGATCGGGAGCGGGTCGTCGTCTGGCAACCCCGCCAACTGTCGGAGGCGATCCAGCGCCGGGGTGGCTAGCGCCGAGGCGGCCGCAGCGTAACCGGTTTCGGTGGGGAGCACCGCCACGCCTCCCCGGGACAAGCAGGCCACCGCCCGGAACACCTCGTCGAGGCGATCGACCGACTTGCTCAGATCGATCGTCTCGACCGCCCGTTTGGGTGCCATCACGCGACCCTCCGAACTTCTACTGTCCGCTTAACGTTGGGAGATGACCCAGTTCCCCGCGCCTGGATGTCGCCTTGGTCGCGTCGCGTCGGGGGTTCCAATCATCGGTTGTCTGCTCGAAAGACGAAGCCAGCTCCCACTGCACTGACACGCGGGGAGCGCGCCGGTGTCGGTCGGTCACGGCTCGGCGCTCTGGACCGAGGGACGATTGGTCACCCCCCCTTAGCTCGATGGTATTGGCGGGGAAAGAAAAGAACCACCCTCTTCAGATCCAAGCTCGTTAGGAATTCTAGGGACCAACTTCTAACTTGGCCAGTCCCGCGTCGGTCGAAACGCGGCCGGTCACCCTGCCCCACTCCACCGTTTGAGGCCGAGCGGTTCACATCACGAGCTTGATGCCGGCGACCTCGCGGAGGCGGGCGTAGATTCGCAAGACCTGGTCGGAACTCTGGACTGCCAGGTCCAGAGTCACCGAAACATGGCGGCGGTCGTTGGTCCAACGTTCGCTGTAATCCAGATCGGAAGGCACGGCCAACTCGGTGCGGGCCGCTTCCAGCACCCGTTCCACGAAGTCGTCCGCGGCGCTGCCGATGGCTTTGATGCAGTAGGAGCCGGGGAAGGCGTGCTGGGATTCCAAGAGTTCGGCGAGGTCGAGCCTCATAGCGGGGCAGCTCCGGCGAGTTGGACGAAGACGGTGATGGCAACGGAAGCGGGGGACGCGATTGGAGAACACCTATTCCGGGGCGCTCAATACGGCGAACAGGGTTCGCCATTGGCCTATTCTAGCGGACTCGGCCACCATCCTGCGCGACGGAGGCTTGCACGGGTCGGGATCAATGGCGACACTGGCCCAGTCCGGTCCGTTGCGACGGGGTTGGATGAGAAGCTGCGTTGAGCCGTTGGTCTGGTCGTGTGACACCTCATTCGCCGCCGTGAATTGCAGCATGTCGAGAGGATTCCGATGATTTCAATCAACGTGGATGAATGCAATGGGTGTCGAGAGCGAGATGGAGAGCCGAACCGATGATGCGACACGATGGACGAACCCCCCAGGAGATCCGTCCGGTTCGGTTCGAGCGTGGGTTCGCCGCCGCCAGCGCTGGGAGCGTTCTGGTGCGATCCGGCTCGACAGTGATTCTGGTGACCGCCAACCTGGTGGATCAGGTACCGCCGTTTCTCGAGGGTCGGGGGACCGGCTGGTTGACCGCTGAGTACGCCATGTTGCCCGGCTCCACCCCGAGCCGCAAACCCCGCAAGGTTGATGGGCGTTGCACGGAGATTCAACGTCTCATTGGTCGCTCGTTGCGGGCGATGGTCGATCTAGAGCGGTTGGGGCCCCGAACCCTGCATCTCGACGCCGACGTGATTCAAGCCGACGGCGGCACCCGAACCGCGGCGATCACCGCCGCCTGCGTCGCCACCGCCGACGCCTTGAACAAATGTTTAGGGTCCGAGGAGGCCCGAGCCATCCTCAAGGGCCGTTTGGCCGCGGTCAGTGTGGGAGTGGTGGATGGAGTGGGGCTGCTCGATCTGGATTACTCCGAGGATGTTCGGGCTGAAGTTGATCTCAATGTGGTTAGGCTGGGACCACGCGGCCTGGTGGAGGTTCAGGGCACCGCCGAGGGGGCTCCGTTTGATCGTCGCCGCCTGGACGAATTGCTCGACCTGGCCGATCAGGGGATTGACCGCCTCATGGCCCTCCAGCTGGACGCGGTGGGGCCGGACGTATTCCCACCGGAGGAGTAGTGGGGTCGTGGGGACGAAGGCCGAGCCGCCAGGCCAGGCCAGGCGCGCCAAGTCGGTCTGGTCCAATTCTTGGTGGGATGTTAGGGTCGCGCCGGTTCGGTTCGATTCGATTCGATCCCGCCCAGGTGGGGCGGCTAATGGTCATGTCGAAGAGCGTGACGCCGAGCCGAGCCGAGCCAAGCCAAACCGAACCACGGATGGAATCTCGGTTTTCCGTCAATCAAGGGAGTGGTTGCCATGACGCGCGCGCCTCAACACATGCACGTCGCTCGGGGCCCGCACGCGGGTCTTGGTCGGAAGGAGGGGGTCGGAATCGCGGCTTGCCGTTCGGGGTTGGCGACGCGGGCCGTGGTCGTCGCGGTTTTGCTGACGGCGCTGGGGGCGGGGGCGGGGCTGCCGGGTCCCTCGCCTGCCTCGGCTCAGCTTGGCGGCGTCTTTGGCCGTCGCGACGCCAAGCCGCCCGCTCAACCACCTCAGGACCGCAAGATCATCACTGCCGCGGATCAAATTCCCGAACCTCTGGACCCTTCACAGATTCCACCAGCTCAGATCGCTCTCCCTACCGAGCCGATCGACCCTTATCTGCTGCCGAAAGAGGCTGGTCCCTTCATGGTGCTGGCTCACACCTTCCGAGGACCCGACGCGGCCGCCTACGCTCAGCTGCTGGCGATGGAGTTGCGAAAAGCGTTCGGATTGCCGGCCTGGGTCTACTATCAGAAAATCAAGCCCGGCGGCAGCAACATCCAGGGCGTCCCCCCCACCGTCACCGAGGAAAACGCCGTCGCCGAACAATCGCTCAAAGGTCAGGAACGCTATCGCATCTACGATGAAGCCGCTGTCCTGGTAGGCGAGTGTGCCTCGGTTGACGAAGGCGAAGCGCTGCTCAAAAAGGTCAAGAAACTCAAGCCCGAATGTCTTCAGCACATCCCCACGATTCTCCCGTGGCGCAAGAAGGACTTGAGCCGGGCGATTCTCACGGTCAATCCCTACGTGCCGGCCGAGAAGCTCATGACCCGCAAGAAGGATCCGCTGATCGAGCGGATGAACCAAGGCCCCTACTCGATCTTGAAGAATCCGGGCCCGTTCACCCTTCAGGTCGTGGAGTTCTCGGGGCGGTCTGCCTACATGCTCAATGGCGATCGACTGCTCCAGGATAAGGAGTCGTTCAAGGATTCCCCGTTGAACGACGCGGCCGACAACGCGGTGCGTCTGGCGGAGCGGTTGGCGTCCGACCCGGAATTCCGCAAGCTGGGAATCGACGTGTATGTGTATCACGACCGCAACAGCAGCCGGGTGACCGTCGGCGCTTTGCCCACCGACAATCCAGACGATCCCCGCTCGCTGGCCCTGGCCAAGAAAATGATGGAGATCGTCACCCGGTTGAGCGTTGAAGGACTTGATCCCGCCAAGCTTCAGAACAAGGTCGATGGCCGGGTCGCCCGCGCGGGATTGGCCGTGAGGCTGACCAACGACCTGTTTGGCAGCAAGAAGCTAGACGCTCCGATCATTTTCACCCCCACGATCCTGCCGGTTCCCCGTTGAGCGGTTTGACGACGAACCATTCCCAATCCGCCGGGATGACTCCGCCGCCGTCCTTGGGTCGTCGTCTCGGCCCCGCTTGACGGGCCGGCGACGATTGGACGGCCAAATCACCCAGTTGCGATTCCGTCGCAAGGCAAGGTTTCGACCCGAAGCAAGGTGGGATGTCATGGCGTCGGTTTCGGTTCCCCGCCGGGAGTTGGTGTTGGGCACCCGCAACCTCAAGAAGCGGGGCGAGATGGTCCAACTGCTCTGCCCTCCCTGGGAGGATCATCCCCGCCTGAGCCGCTTGGTGATATTGACCCTCGACGAGGCTGGCGCGACCGGCGAGGTTGAGGAGGACGCCCCCGACTTCGCCGGCAACGCCCGCAAGAAGGCCGCCGAGTTCGCCCGCATGATCGGACGTTGGGTTCTGGCCGACGACTCTGGCTTAATGGTGGACGCCCTCCAAGGCGCGCCTGGCGTCCTCTCGGCCCGCTACGCAGGAACGCACGGCGACGACGCGGCCAACAACCGTAAGCTCTTGAATGAGTTGGGGACACTCCCTCCCGACCAACGCGGAGCCGCCTTCGTCTGCGCCTTGGCGCTGGCTGATCCTACCGGTGCGATCCGGGCCGAGAGTGTGGGCCAGTGTCGGGGCCGCATCGTTACCGAGCTTCGCGGGTCGGGGGGGTTCGGCTATGATCCGCTCTTCCTCATCCCCGAATATCACGCCACCTTCGGCGAACTTCCCGCTGCTGTCAAGCATCGGATTAGTCACCGCGCCCGGGCCTTCGATCACCTTCGTCCCCTGATCGATCGCCTTTTGGTCCAGAACGCCTGGGAACTCCAACCTAACGCCTGAGTGAAACAAAACGCGCTGATTCAATTGTGGGACGATTCTTCGATTGAGATGGGCTGCGTCACGGTCCTTGACGAGGAGGCTCATGGCGACAAGGAGGGCGGCTGGACTAATTCGTTTTGGTTGCCGTGCGACGTTGCCACGCCAAGCGGGGTGGGCAAGACGAGCCTGGACGCTCACGCTTATCTGCGCGGGATGGGCCGCCTGGTTGTGGTGGGACGATTGGTTCGAGAAACGGGTCGTCGTGATCGAGCCGGGGGGACTGGTGCGGGGAGCCTGGCAAAAACCCGGTCCGTTGCGCAGACTCCTGGAACGCGAGGGAATTCGGTCGATCGTTACCTTGACCGCTATCAATCCCGATGACCCCAAGTATGTCGGTCAAGCCAACGCGCTGGCCGGGGTGGGTCGGCCGATCCGCTGGATTCAGCTCGATTGGCGTGGCTCCACCGCGACGCTGGAACAAATGGCTCAGGCGGCCGATCTGTTGGCCGATCAGTCGTTGAGGCCGATCTTTTTCCACTGCGTGGCGGGCCATCACCGCACCGGGCTGGCTCATGCGGCCTATCTGATTCGGCATCGCGGTTTCACCGCGGCGCAAGCCTGGGACCAGTTAAGTCGGTTGCCCTGGACCGATCCCGACCATCCCCGCGATCGGGCCGATCGAGAGTTGATCCGCCGATTCGAGGCGTGGAATGCGCAGCAGTCACGCCCAATTTATGTTCACGTGAACCACGACGGTCCCCCTCAGGCGAAGCCCGGCGATCGGCGGCGAGGATTATGATGACATGACGCTCCAGAAACGAGTGAGGAATGGGCTCGACATCCGGGGACACCATCGCACGACCACGCGGCCGCGTCCCGGCTGGCGGGTCTGGGCGGGGCGTCTGATGCTGCTGGCGGGGTTGGCGGTGGCGGGGTTTGTCGGTTGGCGTGTGGCGATCGGCAACTTCGCGGTCATCGAGCCGGGCGAGCTGTATCGCTCAGCCCAACTCTCCGCGGCCCAACTCGATCGCGTCATTGCCGATCACGGCATCCGCGCCGTCCTCAACCTTCGCGGACACAACCCCGACGAACCGTGGTATCGCAACGAAGTCGCCACCACATTGAAACGAGGCGCGACCCAAATCGACGTGGCCATGTCGTCGTGCGACTGGGCTTCGCGCGCTCAGATGAACGAAATTGTGCGCATTCTCGAGACCGCCCCGCGGCCGTTGTTGATTCACTGCTGGCACGGTTCGGAACGTACCGGCTTGGTGTCGGCTCTAGCGATTCTGCTGCGTCCTGGATCGACTTTGGAGGAAGCCGAACGCCAATTTTCCTGGCGCTATTTGTATGTGCCGTTCGGTGATGGCGTGACCACCTACGCGCACCTGAAGCAGTACAAACATTGGTTGGAGCGAACTAGACGCCTCCACACCCCCGAAACCCTCAAGGACTGGGTCGGCAATCATTTCCGGCCAGGATTTCCCAGCCGCGAGCATTGGCCCTACGATCCGTATCCCTTGAGCGTGATTACGCGGGTTGAACCAAGTTCAGAGGCGCGAACAGCCGTGAACTCGGAGTCCCCACCCCGATGGCGTTGAACGTCGGTCCCGATCGCGGTCCGGTGACTCGTCTTCGGACAACTGAACTAAAGGAACTCGATTGATTGATCCAAGCGGGTTCACGCGGTTCAGCCCACGAATTGGATGTCGAGCGGACCGGGCACTAATCCTTCAGCGGCAGCCAGGTCAAGCAGGGTTCGCACCGCCTGGCGGCCGATGTCCCCGTAGTCGAGGGTCCAGTGGTTGACGTACATACCTACGAAACGGTCGGCGCGGGCCGGGTCAACGTCGTGGGCGTACTTCATGGCATACTCCAGCGCCTCGGCGCGATGGTCCAGGGCGTACTGAATGCTTTGCCTAAGCAGGGTAGCGACCCGTTGGATCAGATCCTCGCCCAGATCCCGGCGCACCACGTTGCCCCCTAGGGGAAGGGGCAGTCCGGTGCGCTGACGCCACCAGACTCCCAGATCGACCGCTAAATGAACGCCGGCGTCCTGGTAGGTCACTTGACCTTCATGGATGATCAACCCGGCGGGAATCTCGCCGCGGATCACGGCCGGCATGATGGCGTCGAACGGCATCACGGTGACCGGATGATCCTTGCCCAGACAGAGTTGCAGCGTCAGGTACGCCGTGGTCAGATGACCGGGGATCGCCACTGGTACCCGACGAGCGCGGATCTCCTCCAGAGGCAGCGGCTCACGGGTGACCACGATCGGGCCGTAGTTATCTCCCATGCTGGAGCCAGAGGCCAGCAGCGCGTAAGTGGAGGTCAAGTGAGCATAAGCGTGGATGCTGACGGCTGAAATTTCCAACTCGCCCCGGAGGGCGCGTTGGTTGAGGGTCTGGATATCCTCGAGTTGGTGGAGGAATGTGAGACCGCCGGTATCGATCTTATCATGGGTCAGGGCGTAGAACATGAAGGCGTCGTCAGCGTCGGGGCTGTGCCCGACCCGCAGCACGACAGGTGGCGAGGCAGTGGCGGCCGGGGTCATTCCAGGGTGTCCTCGGCGGAGGCGGAGGCGTTGGCGGACGTGCCTCTGCGGAAGCGTTCTTGGATCGACTGATAAAGCGAGTCGGGGATTTCCTCCAGCGCGTCGAACGGGTCGCGGACCCGCTCGTTGGCGTAGCGTTGACCCAGTTCGAGGAACGGGGTATCGGCGGGGATCTCCCGTCCGTCCTGCTTGAGGGCGCGGATGTAGTAGTTGACGATTTGACCGGTGTCCTGCTGGTTGATCGTGTCCTCGCGGAACGAGTCGAAGCGGTCCAGCAATTCCTTCCAAAGCGCCAAGCCCGCAGCGTAGGCTTCGATCGAGGCGACGAAGTCCCCTTCCTTGAGGGCTTTGCGGCCCTTGTAGAACAGTTCGCGGGCTTTGAGTCCCTCGTCCTCCATCTCGGCCTGGGCGCGTTGCTTCCAGTAGGGGTAATTCATCTGGGTGGCCCAGCGGTCGGTCCAGTAGCGCCGGGTTTCGGGCAGCTTGGCGAACTCTTCAGGGGGCAGGGTGTAATCGTCGAGATACACCTTGTTGCCTTGGGGGTCGTTGAAGGCATCGAACTCGCGGCGTCCAAAGCCGGGGCCCTGCCACTCGTTGAGGGCGTTTTGCCAGGCCAGACGGGCAACTTCGCCAAACTGGGGCCGGATGCCTAGCTTCGACTCCTTCTCCAGGTAAATGGCGTACTTGGTCAACGAGTGTGACGGCATCGAGTGGAACGCCAGGTCGCCGGGCTTGCCTTTGTGCTGTTCGGGCGGATCGACGAAGTCGATTTTGGCCTTGAGGTCGGTCTTCTGGTTGAGGCCGCTATCCACCAAATGTTGTGAACGGACGAACCAGCCGAAGGCCAGGCGGAAGTTATCGTCGTAGGCAGGACTCAGCACATTGTCGGCCCGGACATCGACATAGCGGCGGAAGTCCTCGTCGATGTCGTCGTGAAACAACCGACGCAGGAAAATCGCTTCGTCAGCATAGCCGATCTTATGATAATAGGTCCAGGCGGTATCCCACATCAGGTCGGGGGTGGTCCGGTTTTTAGAAACTCCTTTTTGGAGGAATTTGATGCCGCGTTTGATCCAGTCATACTTGTCCTTGACGTCGTCCCATTCGACCGAGACGTTGTAAGCAAGGTTCCAACCCTGGTAGGTCCAGACGGTCAGGTAGTGGGGTTGGAGTTTGGTGATCAGATCAACTTTGGCGTCGAGTTGGTCGTAATCCTGGGCGATTTGGTGGTCACGGGCCTGCATCCAGAGTTGGTTGACGGCCATGCCCCGGAACCCACCGATGAGGGCGAGGTTGAGCATGAAGTCGCCGGCGTCCACTTGGCCGAGTTGGGCTTCACCCAGGTCGTATTCGGCTTTGACTCCGTCGAGGTAGATGGAGTAGGGGATCATCGCCACGAAGATGGCTAGGATCAGCGCGGCGTACAGCAATTTGCGGTACTGCGAGGCGCGGGGGTTCATGCGGCGACCTCACGCTTGTTGAAGATAAAGTAAGCCAAAATGCTGAACGGCAAGGCGTAGGCCAGGGCCAAACCCGTGTTCAACAGGAGTTGGTCCCAGCCGATGGCGTAGCCTTCGGCCACGAGGTCGGCGGTGGACAGGGCGGGGAAGTTGGGGATGACGAAAGCCATGGTCGCCAGGATGGGGGTGAACACGGCGTCCAGCGACTTGGCCGTCAACACCCCGGGCGTGGCCGCCAGGTCGCTGATTTGATTCTGGTGGGTCAACAACCGCACCAACGACTCGAACGGGCCGCCGCCCAGGTAGTTTTGCTCGAAGAACAGCGTCAGCACTCCAAAGCCCAGGTAGCCGGCCAGGAAGAAGCCGACCGTGGCTAGGAGTGCCACCCGCCACTTCAAAAAGCTGGAGACGCACACCGCCACGCAGGTGATCACCAACGCCTGGAGCCAAATCCCAAACAGCGCCTTGGCGAAGTTCTCGGTGAAGCCACCGCGCGACTGGACAATGTACAGGTCGCTTTCGGACACCCCCAGGTATTGCGAGGGGGTCACGCACATCACCTCGACGATCAGGTTCCCGCCTGAACCGACCAGCAGACCAGCAGGAACCTCGAAGTCGTTGGTGTAGTATTCCAGGATCGGCAAGGTGAGCCGCTGTTGGGGACGGACCCGTTCACGGTCCCGGAGTTTGGCGCTGGGATCGTCCGGCTCGATCATCGCCTGGGCGTCGGGGTCGCGGTTAGGGTTGATGATGTCGAAGGTCGCCAGCACCGCTTCGCCCACCGACGACAGCCCCTTGGTGGTGCGGTAGATGATGAAGGTTGATTCGAAGGTGAGATTGGGCGCGTGCAGGCGGGCCGATTCGTTGTAGAGCCGATCGGCTGCGGCGAGATCCCCGGCTGCTTCGGCCTGGGCCGCCTTGGTGAGGAGTTCGTGATCCTGGGCCTTGATCGCTTTGATTTGACGGATCAGAGCGTCCAGCTCGCCTCGCAGCCGGTTGGCCCGCTCCCGCAGCCGGTTGGCTTCAGTGGGGTTGGTGGCGGCTCGATCCCGGGACTGTTGCTCAAGCTGGTTGATCTCGCGCACTTGGTTGTAGAACCGATCCTCCAGCGCCTCGATCGTGTTGCCGCCCAAGAGGGCGTTCATCGGGATCGGGCGGCTAATGGTGCGAACCGGCACCCGCGCCGGGTCGATCCCCCGCTTGGCCAACAGGTCGCGGCGGAACTCGTCGATGGGATCGTTGAGCTTGTCGCCGAACACCCAAATCGCCTTGGCGTCGGTCGCTCCTTCGATGTGTGAGCGCTTCTCCTGCTCCTGGCCCACGTCGATGCCCCGCACCTGTTTGTTGCCTCGGGAGTCGGTGAACCGCAGCGAGCCTTTGATCGGCACCCGCGCCGAGCTTCGGACCTTCAGCTCATCCACCTGGTCGCGCAGCTTTTCTGCCTTGAACGGATCGGTGTCCTGGATCGTTGCGATTTCCCTCTCGGTGCGGTCGATGGCGTTGCTCACCACTCGGTTGAGGTAAACGCCGCTGACGATCCCGAAGAACAAAATCACGAGGGTCACCACCGCCATGACCCCGGCCACCCGTCCCCAGATGATCTCGAGACGGCGTACCGGTTTGGTCACCACGGTGTACACCGTCTGGTTCTCAATGTCGCGGGGCAGACTCAGGGGCAGAACGATGCAGACCATCATGCAGACGAGGAACGTCACCAAAACCATGATGGCGGTGACGTATCGCCGGGTCAGTTCGGCGGCCCGCAACTCTTCAGGAGGCTGGATGAAGTAGTGGGTGAACGCCAGGACCACCAAGAAGACCGCCACTAGCACGTAGGGCGCTCGCATCACCCGGGCCGCCTCACGGAAGGTCAGCCCGGCGATCGCCGTCACCCGCGCTAGACGTATCCGAAACACCTCGTCCAGCACCCTTAACACCACCCCCACGAAGAGCATCAATCCCATGTAGGTCACACCAACTCGGAACCCTTGGGGAATGATGTCGATGGGAAGCAGGTAGCCCAGCCGCGAACCCAGGAACGCCACCACGAATCCCAAGCCCAGCGCCAGGTGCAAGACGATCAGCGAGAAAATCGCCCAACCGCGTTCGGAAGCCCGCAGCGCCGTGGTCCAAAGGGTAAACTCCACCCACAATCCGATCAAACCGATCCCCAAGCCCCCCAACAGGCTAGAGGCGGTCAATCCCCCGACTAACGTTTGGCGCTCGATGGCTCCGGTCTCGAACGAGGTTTGGACGAAGATCGAAGCCAGACCCAGAATCAGACCGGCGATCAAACCATAGTCGATCCACTCCACCCCGCGGCGTTGGCGCACTGAGTCGGCCACTCGTCCAACAATCCAGGCCAGCACACTCAACCAGGCCAACACCTTGATCCAGGTCATGGTGTGAGCGAACCAGATGCCGTAGGTTGAGTCAGTCTGGTTGGGATCGCCCCAAACGATCATCCACTGCAGCGGCACGATCATCCATTGAGGGATCGGGGTGGATTCGGGCAGCACCGGGGCGAATCCGGTCTGGTTGGGAGCGACCTCGGCGGTGGCCGTGGCCGTGGCGGCCTGAGCCGGTTCAGGCTCGACCAGGCGGGTCGGAGAAGATGGGTCGGTCGGGGAAACCTGGGCCAACAGGCACCAGAATCCCATCCACAACGACAACGCCGCTTGCGGCGCGGACATGGTCGATCGGCTCCTCGGTCAGGTGAATAAAACGCGGGTCGGGGCGACCTCGGCGGCGGGGTGGGGGAAAGTCCGTCACGTAAGAATGAGTGAGCGACTTATCCAAACACGACAACGCGATTCCATCTCCTTCATCCGCCCCCAACGACGCGCTGAGGCGGGACGCCCCGGCGCGAAGTTCCAACTCCAACCGCAATCCAATCGGCGTGTTTCGATCCAGTCAGGGTATCGGGGATGGGGATCGTCGAAGTCGAAGATGAAGATTGGCTCATGGGGTGGCGATTCAGTTCAGTTCCTCGCGGCCTCTCCCCCGTTGTCGCTGGGGACGCCGGCCAGGACTGGCCGGGCGGCTTGGGCAGCGGCCGCCTGCTCCTCACCGATCTTGCGCAGACCAGGTCGGGCTTCACTTTCCCGCACGATTCGGAGGAACAATTCCTCCAGGGTGGTGGTGGGATGGTCGATCGCTTCAAGTGAAGCGTCTGGGAAGCGGGCCAGCACTTCGCGGATGGCTTCTTTGCCTTCCTCGGGCAGGTTCCGTATCTTGAACTGGGTGATGTCTTGAACCGTCAGCAGTTCGGAAACTTTGCCGATCTCCCGCAGTTCGCCCCGGTGAAGGATGGCGATCCGGTCGCAGATGTCCTGCATGTCGGCCAGAAGGTGGCCGGATAGCACGATGGTTTTACCTTCGGCGCGGAGGTTGCGGATGGTATCTTTGATCTCGGCGGTGCCGATCGGGTCCAGACCTGAGGTCGGTTCGTCTAGCAGGATCAACTCGGGGTCGTTGATGAGGGCTTGAGCCAAACCGATCCGTCGTTGCATCCCTTTGGAGTATTCCCGCAATTGACGTTTGCGGGCCGCCTTGAGGCCGACCCGCTCGATGAGTTGATCGACCCGCCGCCGCCGTTCCTGGGGCGCGATTTTGAAGAGCTTGCCATAAAACTCCAAAGTTTCCTCGGCGTTGAGAAACTTGTAGAGATACGACTCCTCAGGCAGGTAGCCGATCCGTTCGTTCTTAGCCACGTTGGTAGTCGGCTCGCCGAAGATCAGCGATTCCCCTTCGGTGGGGAACAACAGACCCAGCAGCAGTTTGATCGTGGTGGTCTTGCCCGAGCCGTTGGGTCCGAGCAGGCCGAAGATCTCGCCGCGATAGACCTTGAGGTCGAGCGCTTTGAGGGCCTGGACCTTGGGACGGCCCCAGAAGTCCCGATACACCTTGGTCAGGTTTCGCGTCTCGATGACGACCTCGTGCGCGCTCATCGTGCCGGTTCCGCCTCGTCTGGCTAGTGCAGGGGGGGAAGAGGAATCCACGCCCAATCGGGATCGGCTTTGAAATTCGGCAAAGGAAGCGATCCGGTGGGTTTGATTCGATCGGTCGAGGACCGTGAAAGCCGTGGGCCGGGCGTCGGGATTCCGCCGGGCGACAGGGAGCCAACGTGGTTCACGTCGGCACCCTTCCCGGCCCTAGCGACGCGCTCCGATCGGGATGATTGCCTTACGCCCGATTCGAGGCGAAGGTTCGATCACCTTACATGAGCAGTCAAATCGGCTCCACGTCCGATTCGAATCGTTCCGCCCGCGCGTCCTCCACGTTCGTTCGTTGTCTCATCCCTGGGGAGGGAGGGTGGCGGAGGCGGCGAAACGCACCCGCCCTCCGAGGGAAAGCCAGCGCGGGTCAGTCACCCAACGACGAGTACACCACCGAGGTGGGTTTGGCCTCAACCCGTCCTCTGAACAAAGGCAGGGGCACCTGGATCCCTGCGGAGCTGACCTCCCGATAGGGAAAAACGGGGAAGAGGAGTCCAGGGGGGAATTGGTTGTAGGGGATGTAACGCTGGCCCTGGGTTTGGTAGGGGTTGTAGTAGGTTGAAAGGAACGCCTGACGGGCCGGCAGGGCGTACCAGCGTGGGAAGTAGTAGTCGGGGGTACGGGCGTCTCCCAGTGGCAGAGTGAAGCTGGTGTCGTACCAACCGTAGCCGTCCGGCGGACCGACGGGGGACGCGGGCATGTCCAGACCAGGGATTGTCGCGGGCAGGCGAGCCGCTTCGCCAAGCGGGCGTGGGGCGTCTTGCGTGCCGCGTTCCGGGTCGCGGGATCCGGAAGGCGGCGGTGAAACTTCTTCCAAGGGTTCGGCGGCGAGCAACGCCTCGGGCGGGTCGATGACTTCGGGAGGCTGGGCGAGTCCCAACAGCCCCAGGGTCAAGAGAATCGCGTTCATCCGTGAGACTCCCATCGAGATCGTGGTGAGGGCGCGTCCGGCTTGTTCGCAAGGTCTCGAATCTCCACCGAACGGCTTCGCTTCGCGCGGCGACGCGCCGAGCGAGTGGGAAGAGGTGGCGCAGGGCCGATCTTCCCCTCTTCAATGTCCGACCGCGAGAGGCTCCAAGGCGCGGGATTCCACCACGCTCTCTTGGACGCGCGGGGCGATCCGTCGTAAACTGGCGATCGTACCGACCCGAGGAGTCCCGCGCGTCCAGCTCCATCGTCGAGTCGGTTCTCTTGGGTCCTCCTCAATCACCCGGCATGATTCTTCTGATCGACAATTACGACTCCTTCACCTACAACCTAGTTCAGCGGTTAGGGGAGATCGATCCGACTTTGGAGGTGAAGGTCGTTCGTAACGACCAAATCGACCCCGACGGGGTCGCCGCCCTCCAACCGTCGCGGATTCTGATTTCGCCGGGGCCGTGCACCCCGCGCGAGGCGGGCGTCTCCAACGAGCTGATCCTCCGCTTCGGCCCCACGATTCCGATTCTGGGAGTCTGTTTGGGTCATCAGTGCATCGGTCATGCTCTAGGCGCGGTGGTCCGTCGAGCTGACCGGATCATGCACGGCAAGACCTCGATGATTTACCACGACGGCCTAGGTGTGTTTCGCGGCCTTCCCGAGCCGTTCGAGGCGACCCGCTACCACAGCCTGATCATCGACCCAGCGACGTTGCCCCCTGAGCTCGTCGTCACCGCCCACACTGATCAAGGCGAGGTCATGGGGGTTCGGCACCTTCACTGGCCGCTCGAAGGGGTCCAGTTCCACCCTGAGAGTTTCCTCACCGCCGAGGCCGGTGTTCGCCTGCTCAAGAACTTCGTAGGTAACGCCCGATGAGCATGAGCGACCGCTCCGCCGCTTCGCCGGCCCGCCTGCTGACGATCGCCGAGGCGCTGGAGGTGGTGCGAACCCACGCCCACCCTCTGGAGGCGGTTCGCGTGCCTCTCGTCGCCGCTTGGGACTGTGCGCTGGCCGAGCCGATCCGGGCCGACCGCGACAGCCCGCCGTTTGACAAGGCGCTGATGGACGGCTACGCCATCCGCTCCGCTGACGCCGGCGATCGTCGGGATTTCGAGGTTCTTGTGGTCGAAGAGATTCCCGCTGGCATGGTACCCAGCCGACAGTTGGGCCAAGGCGAATCGGCCTTGATTATGACCGGCGCGCCACTGCCCGAGGGAGCCGATGCCGTGGTGCCCCGCGAATGGGCTGACGATCCCGCCCAGGGGCGGCAAACCGATCGCCCTTTGCCCCGCCTGGTTCGCCTGCGTCCCCTCACGCCGGTGGTCCCCGGCGTCAACGTCATGGTTCGCGGCCGGGAGATGACCGCGGGCGAGCAGGTGCTGACCCCCCCCATCCAACTCACCGCGGTTCGTTTGGGCCTTCTGGCCTCGCTTGGGGTGGCCCGACCATTGGTGACCCGACGTCCCCGTCTGATCGTCGTCCCCACTGGTGACGAATTGGTGGAGCCGGACCAACCCCCCGGACCCGGCCGGATCCGCAACTCCAACGCCTTCACCCTGGCCGCCCTGGCACGTCGGGCCGGAGCCGCCCCCCGGATCGCCCCCATCGTCCCTGATCGGCTCGACGACCTCCGCGAGGCGCTGAGGCAAGCCCTGGACTGGGCCGACGTGGTGTTGGTGACCGGCGGCGTCTCGGCGGGAGACCGCGACCTCGTGCCCGCGGCGCTGGAGTCCCTGGGGGTGCGGACCCTCTTCCACAAGGTCCACCTCAAGCCGGGCAAACCGCTGTTGTTCGGGGTTGGTCCTGAGCGAACCGCCGCGACCAGCGAGGCTGCCCCGGATCACCCGGCCGCCTTCGCCCCCGGCCCGGATCGCCCGCCTGCCTTGGTCTTCGGCCTGCCAGGGAACCCAGTCAGCGGGATTGTCGGCTTTTTGCTCTTCGTCCAACCGGCCCTGCGGCTTCTGAGCCGTTGCGAGGAGGACGGGACCACCGAGAGCCGGAACCTTCAAGTTCGGCTGGCGACCCAGTTCACCCACCGTGGCGACCGACCCACCTACCATCCGGCCCGCTTCGTCGCCCAACCCCATCTGGTTCCCTCACCCCACGGCTTGGACCAAGCCCGTCAAGATCAAGGCGGCCCCTGGGTCGAACCCCTGGCCTGGGCCGGTTCGGCCGATCTGCGAACCCTTGCCCAAGCCGACGGCTTCGTCGTCTTCGAGCCGGGCGACGCGGTTTATCCCATAGGGGCGTCGCGTCCGTTCCTTTCGCTCTGAGCGAATACCTCAACTTTGGACGCTCGTTTGGTTCGCGGCTCGCTTCTGTTCGCTCGACTCGGTCTGGTGTTCGCTCGAAATCGACTTCCAGGCGGTCCGCTCCGCTCGGAGTGGATGCCTCCTCTCCCAAGGACTCGGACCCGTTGCAATGACGACCCCGCCCGACGCTTCATCTGTCCCGCCGCTGGCCCGCTTCAACCCGTTGGCGCTGGCCTTGGGGTCGTCAGCGTTGTTCGTGGCCTCGTTTCCACTGGTCGGGGCGGACCATCTGGCCTGGGTGGCGTTGACGCCTCTCTTTGCGTTGGCCCACTCGCCCGCCCGTCTTCGGCTGATCCTACCGGCCGCCTACGTGGGCGGCCTGGCCTTCTGGCTGCCGATGATCCACTGGGTCAACGCGGCCGATCCCAGCGTCTTGCCCGGATGGTTGCTGATGGCCGCGGTGTTGGCCTTCTCCTGGCCGGTGGCCGTGGCGCTTCTGAGGCTTTTGGTGGGTCGCTTCGGCTGGCCACTGATGCTGGCCGCGCCGTTGGTCTGGGTCGCGGTGGAACATATTCGCGCTTACGAGTTCACCGGCTTCCCTTGGTACAACTTGGCGCACACCCAGGCCGATCGCCTTTGCCTGATTCAAAGTTGCGACCTAGCCGGCACCCTGGGCTTGACCGCGATCCTCGCGGTGGTCAACGCCGCACTGGTCGATCCGCTCGGACTCGGCGGCTGGCCGGATCGGGCCCGTTTGCGCCGCTTGGGGATCGCGGCCCTGATGGTTGCGGCGGCGGTGGTCTACGGGATGATCCGCCTCGACCACGACTCGTTCCGACCTGGTCCCCGCGTGGCGTTGATCCAAACCGATTTTCCTCAACGCTTCAACAGTTCCCAAACCCGCGATCCTGAGGAGTCGGTGGAAATCCTACTGCGCTTGACGCGACGGGCGTTGGATTTGGAACCAGACAAACGGCCCAATTTGGTAGTCTGGCCCGAGACCTCCTACCCCTACATCGTGGGCGAATTACCCGACAACCTGTCCGACGAACGGCTCGCCGCGATCACCCAGGGGCACGCCAGTGGCCAAACCCCCTCGGAGTGGCGCGCTTCGGTTCGACAGCTCAACGGCTTTCTTCAAGAGACGGCCAGGGCCTTCCAAACCCCGCTGATCGTCGGGGCCACCCGCTACCGCTTCCGCCCCGAACGGCTCGACAAGTATAATTCGGCGATTCTGTTCGAGCCGGACGGCTCCTTCAACCAAGTTTACGACAAGCTCCATTTGGTGCCGTTCGGCGAATATGTTCCGCTGATCGAGTCGATGCCGTTCCTGGTGGCGCTGACCCCCTACCGAGGCACGCTGATTCCCTCGCTCCAGTTTGGTTCGTGTCCACAGTGGTTCGAGTGGAACGGCTTGCGGATGGCCGCTGCGATCTGTTTCGAGGACACCGTGCCCCAGGTGGTGCGGCGCTTGGTCCGCGAGACGCCCGACCAAAAACCACCCGATCTGCTCATCAACCTCTCCAACGATGGGTGGTTCCGCGGCACCCAGGAACAGGGGGATCATCTCAACTTCGCCCGCTTTCGCTGCGTGGAGCATCGGTTGCCAATGGTCCGCGCTGTCAACACCGGAATTTCGGCGGTGATCGACGGCGATGGCCGGATCGTCGCCCAACTCGAACCCGCCACCAGCGGGGTTCTCAGCCAGGTCGTACCGCTGGACGATCGCCGTTCGCTTTACACGCTCACCGGCGAATGGTTGGGGCCGTTGGCCGTGACGCTCTCCCTAGGCGCAGCGCTGGTTGGTTGGGTCGGAGCAATTCGCGACCGCCGCCGGCTTGGTCGATCCGCCAAACCGGTTGAGGAATCGACCAATTCGCCTCCGACGTTGTGAGGAGCGAACCGCTTGGATCAATGGCGATCGAGATGATCTAGCAACGCGGCGTAGGCGGGATCGGTGGCCCGTCGCGCATCGGCGACAGTTCGGGCGTGGCGGATCGTCGCCGGGTCGCGTCCTCCTAAGGCTCGTCCGACTCCGGCGATGGTCGCGCCGGGCACCCTCAGCGCCAGCCACACGGCTGTCGCTCGCGCTTGAGCGATTCGTTGCGAGCGTCGCGGCCCGCGCAGTTCGGTTGGCTTGAGGCCGAACGCCTTGGCCGTCGCCGCGATTCGGGCGGCAATCCTAGCGGTGGAATCGGGGACCGCCGATCCCTCGTGGCGCTTCGAATCGTTGGGTTTGGTTGAGACGTCGGGGGTGACGAGATCGGTCAACCAGTCGGCGACGTCAGCGCGGTCAACAATTCGGGGGGAGGAGCTGAGGCCGCCCTGAAGCGACGCCATGAGCCGGACCCGATAGAACAAGCCGTCGAGTTCAGGCAACGTGGTGGCATGGGCGGCCAACCATTCAATCGCGTCGGTGTTGAGCACCACAACCGAACCGATCTGGCCAGCTCGTTCCAGCGCGGCCCGGCGGCGGGTTTCCAGGCTGGGAGGCTCGAGGCGAACCGCCAGACCGCCCACTAACCGATTTACCAACCGCCGTGACCAACCCTGGGCGGCTAACCGCGCTGGCGAACCCCGCGCTGTGACCGCCGCGACCCCCCCATGCTCACGGAGGGCGTCCAGGGTGGCGATCAATTCGCGTTGGGCAACCCGCGACGCCCGCAAGCCTTCCAGGTCGTCCAACGCCAGCAATCCCACGCTGCGGATTCGCCGTCGCAGCCGTTCCCATCCTGCGATTCCCGCCCGCTCAGCCCGTTCGCAGGCGGTCCCGAACCCCTCAGCGGTCATCCAGACGGTCCGGTGCCGCGCGACGACCTCGGATTGAGGAGGCGAGGAGGCCACGAACGTGAGTTCCCGACCCGCGGCTGCGTCGAGCCAATCGCCGGCGAGTCCAGCCAGCACTCGGGTTTTGCCAACCCCCGGCGGCCCAAACAACACCAAAGGCGAAGCCGCCCGCCGCGCCTGTTCGATCGTGGCGGACGGCCCCGCAGTGTCCACCAACTCCCGAGCGCACGCCACCGCCCGCGCCGTTTCGGGGCCGTCGATCCAACCGCGCCAGGCTCCTTGAGGCGGCGCGAGGATCAAATCATCGAAGTGGCAATCATGCTCCGACCCTTTCCCGACCCGTCCCAATTCCTCCAATGCCGGTTGACTTGGCTCCCGCCGCGCCACACGCGCCAGGGCTTCAGCAACGGCGATTGGTTGTGGCGGGTCGTGGTCAAGCTCCAAGGCTAACCTCTCCCGAACATAAACAGGTAGGAATCAATTGTAGGATTACGGGGGCGAGCACACGCTATGCAGTTTTGGGAAGAAGTCCCCTGGTTCTGTCTCCAGCGCGGATCTGGAACCAACGGAACCAAGCGTTTATTGCATCGGCGATCGGGTGACCGGGGATTGAGTTGAGGCCAGGTTAGGCAAAGGCAGCGCGTTGCACCAGGTCGTCGAGAGTGAGGGGTTGGCCGGTGGGGAAGAGGCAGTAAGCCGGTTGGGCGAGGGTGCCGTCGATGATGAGTTGGCGGTGGTTGGGCGACTGGAAGCCGGTGTCGGGGCAGGGGGTGTGGCCATTGATGAACAGGTCGGCGTCCATGATGTGGGCAAAGCGATCGACCGTCTCGGGCCGGAAGTCGCGGCCCCAGGTCAGCGCGTAGATCGTGCCGCCGCGCTGGGCGTCGGCCAGGGTCCAGCGGCCGGTTTCCAACACGGTGGGGTTGAAGGTCTCGAAATCCGACTCCTCGGGAATGGTGTGACAAATCAGAATCCGGTTGGGCGCGCGCACCATGACGGGCAGGGATGTAAAAAGTTCTTGATATGCTCTGTGGACCTCGGCGGCGCGGTCGTGGTGGGCGGTGGTCAGACCACGAAAGAACAGCTCGTTGAGCAAGTTGCCACCTTTGGCGATTCGTCGGCCGGTGACTTCAGCGAGTTCATGGTTGCCCAGGATCAGGTGGACCTGACGGGGGTGGCGGCACTTCAGCGCGCACACGGCGTCCACCAGTTGATGCGACTGGTCGCCCCCTTCCTCGGGGTACATCGTTTTGCCGTGGACCAGTTCCTGGAGGACCAAGTGACGGTGGGGGTGGTGTTCGAGGTCAGCCTTGCGCAGCGCCCGTGCGAAGCCGGCGAGGTTACCGTGGAGGTCGCCGACGACCATGACCTCCTCGACCGAATCGTCCAAGTGGACAATCGCCCCTTTGCGGCCCGGAGTGCCCCGGAACAGCGTCGCGGCCCGTCGGATCAGGGGCAACAGTTTGTCGGTTTCCAAAATCATGAGGAGCGGTTCGCCGGGCTGGAGGGAAGGGAGAAGGGGATCGCGGGGCGTCGTGGAACAACCGTGGCGGACGTGAGGGGTTTCGAGCTCAATCAGGCGTGACACGCTCCGCCGCGCCCCTGCGTGACGCGCCACATCGCGTCGCTTCAGATCGAATCGAGTCGTTCGTTCGGATCGCTTTGATGGCTTTGGGCGGAGCAATTCGGTTGGGGCGAGGGGTTTGATCAGGGTTGATCGCCGGGGGTGGATTCGGGGGCCGGTTTGCGTTCCAGGGTCCAGCCGTCGATCCAGGTGAGGGTCCCGATGCGATCGCGTCCTGATCCACTCCGAAGGTAGGTGTGGAAGAACAAGGCGGTATTGAGGGCGCGCAAACGTTGAACCGATTGGTCGCCGTTGACGATGCCGTGGCCCTGGCCTTTGGCGATGGTGAGGAACTTATCGCTGGTTTCGGGGTAGCGGTCGAATGGCTGGCGACGCTAGGTGGGGGATTCCAGCGATCCGCAGATCAGATAGACCGGAATGCGGATTTCGCTCCAGCTGTTGTCGTCGGGTCCATTGTCGTAGCCGCCCAAGCGTAGAGCGCCCTGGGGGGAGATGGGCACCACGGCGTCGATGCGGGAGTCGCGGAAGTGGCGGACGCCTTGGGTGGGGGTCCAGATGGCTCCGGCGACGGCGTGGGCAGTGAACGCGCCGAAGGAGTGGCCGAGGAGGCCGACGTGATCGACGTTGGGCGTTCCGGGACAGTCCTTGGGCATGGAGAATGCGTCGTCGCCGCCTCCGGGGATGCGAAGGTCGGCGGCCTTGAGAACCGGCGGGAGGTTGCGGGGCGGATCGGTCTCGGGTCGCTCCTCCTGAGCAGGCACGCGAGTTGGAAAAGCCAACGCCACGCCTACGGCCAGCATGGTCAAGCAAGAGCTAAGAGGGGTCATAGTGAATAAACCTTCAGGTTGCGAACGTGGCGGGTGGAACGAAATGGCGCGAGAACTCAATCCAACCAAGCGGGGGGGACGACTCAGGCGTTGAGTTCCAGCGCTTCCTCCCAATGAGCGTAGAGGCGTTCAAGGTCGGCGGTGAGTTGGTCGTGGCGGAGTTTGCATGCTTTGGCGCGTTCGGGGTTTTTGTAGGTCTCGGGATCGGCGAGTTGGACCTCCAGCTCGGCGAGTTGGGCTTCGGCGTGGGCAATGTCGGCCTCGACCTCTTTGGGACGGCGGTAGGGGAATTTTCGCTTGCGTTTCTCCTTGCCCTTGGCGTCGCCGGCCGCGGAGGCGACGCTGGAGCGTCCCGCGCCGTTGGGGTGGGCGTTGGCCTGGCGGCGGACCTCGGCGGCGTCGGCCGCCTCCTTGCGTTCCTTGACCAGACGTTGATAGGTCTCGTAATCCCCCTCAACCACCTCGGCCCGCCCGTTGTCCACCACGATGAGCCGATCGGCCACCTGATTGAGGAAGTAGCGGTCGTGACTGACCACCAGCACCGTCCCCTCGAATTCTTGAATCGAGCGTTCCAGCGCCTGACAAGACCAAATGTCCAGGTGATTGGTGGGTTCGTCCATCACTAGCAGGTTGGCTCCGGTGGCGGCCAAGCGGGCGAGGGCTGCTTTGCCTTTCTCGCCGCCAGAGAGTTGACCCACTTGACGGTGGGCGATATCGCCGGTGAGACCGAATTTCGCCAAATGAGTCCGCACCTCGGTCTCGACCCAGCCGGGATCGTTTTCGGGCCAGACCGCACGCAGGACCTCCATGTCGGCGGGCAATTCCTCCAACTTTTGATCATAGTAGCCGATTTGGACCTTGTGGCCGATTTTGACCTGGCCAGAGTCGGGCTTCAAGCGACTGATGAGGGTTTTCAACAGGGTGGATTTACCAGCGCCGTTGGGACCCATGACCGCGACGCACTGGCCGCGGAGGATGGTGATGTTGAAGTTCTTGAACAAGGGGGGACCGCCGAAGCCTTTGGTAAGGTCACGGGCTTCGATGACAATGTCGCCAGAGCGTTCCACCTCGTCGAAGCCCATGACGGGGCCGACAATGTCGCTCAGGGTTTCGACCTGTTCGATGCGGGCCAGCTTCTTTTCGCGGTCGTGGGCCTGCTTGGCTTTCTGGCCGGCGGCATTGCGGCGGATGAAGTCCTGAAGGTCGGCAATCTCCTCGGCCTGCTTTTGGGCTTGGCGCTCCAAGACTTTGGCCCGTTCCTCACGCAGCCGCCAGTACTGGGTATAGTTGCCAGGGTAGGCGGTGATCTTGCCCTCGTGGAGTTCCCAGATTTTGGTGACAACGCGATCAAGAAAGTAGCGGTCGTGGCTGACAATCACCATCGCGGCCGATTGACGGGCCAGGTAGCTTTCCAGCCAAGCGGTGGTGGCGATGTCGAGGTGGTTGGACGGTTCATCCAGTAGCATGAGGTCGGGAGCTTGGAGCAGCAGCTTGGCCAGCATCAGCCGGGACTGTTGCCCGCCGGAGAAGGTCGAGGCGGGCCGGTCGTAGTCGGACGGATCAAACCCCAGCCCCGAGAGGACTTCCTCAACCCGGTGATCCAACGAGTAACCATCCTGATGGTTGAGCCGGTCGTTGAGTTCGTCGTAGCGGGCCGCGGCGCGTCGGCGGTCCTCCTCGTCCTCGGCCTCGGCCAGTTCGCGCGCCGCCTCGGCAACTTGGTCCTGCAACTCCAGAAGGCTGGCCAGGCCGGAACGGGCCACCTCCTTGAGCGTCAACCTGGGATCGAAGTCCGGCTCCTGTTTGAGATGACCCACTCGAATGCCGGGCCGGATGAATACCGAACCATAATCGGGTTGATCCTCGCCGGAAATCAACCGAATCAGGGTCGATTTGCCCGCGCCGTTGGTCCCCACTAGGCCGATTCGCTCGCCCGCCCGAATCTCGAAACGCACGTCGAGGAAGATCGGATCGCCCGAATACTGCCGTCCCAGACCTTGACCCGTCGCCAAAATCATGTTCGTAATCCGTTGAGATCCACAAGCGATGGGATGAAATTCCTTCGGCGCGTCGCGTCCTGGTTCACGATGTCCCGATCCGGCGAGATCGTCAAGCCGAACCGGTTCGGGCTGGATCCGCGCCACTGCGCCCCGGAGAGGTCGCGGAGCAAACCCGGCTCAGGATTGACCCCGCCCTCTTGGACGAAAAACGAAGTTGGAACCGAACGAACCGGCTCGACCACGTTATGATACCCCATCGCGCCAAGAGGTGGGGCGACGCGGCAAAGCCGCCCCTTGAGTCCGCGACGTCCGCAGCCCACAATCGAGAATGACCCTCATCAATGCCCAACCCCAACGCCCAAGTTCCAACCTGGTCCTTGGTTGGTCGGCCGGTGGAAACCGTGGGGTTCGGATGGGGACGCCTCTCCTGGCTTCTCTTCTTCTCTTCACTCGATCCTTCATTCCATTTCGCGCGATGACGAATCATTGGCTTGCCACCCTCGGAATGGTTGTTGGCGTCGCGGTCACGTGGGATCCGCTGGGGTCGCTATCGCCCGTCCAAGAGGCGGAAACGACCGCGCGACCCGATCTCAACGCGCGGGTTCTGGCCTTCTGCCGGGAAGCGTTGGGCACCTCCGTGGGCGACGGGGAATGTTATGCTTTGGCCGACCACGCCTTGAGGGCCGCCGGAGCCAAACGCGCGATCCATTATCCCCAGGAACCCAACCGGGGCGATTATGTCTGGGGCGAGCGAGTGGTCGCCTGGTCGATTGCGCCTAACGGCAAGCGGACACGTCAGGGCCACCCCCGCGACGTCAGACCCGGCGACATCGTGCAGTTCCGCGACGCCGTCTTCGAGCGCCGCGGCGCGCGGTCGATCTCGTTCCGTTCCGCCGACCATCACACCGCCGTGGTCGAGCGAATCACCGGCGAGACCCTCACTGTGTTGCATCAAAATTCCAACGGACGCCGCGACGTGACCCGCGAGACCTATCGCCTGAGCGACCTCAAGCGGGGTTGGGTGCGGGTCGATCGTCCCCAAGCCGACGACGGCAGCGACCCGTTCGGCTTGCGTCGTTCGCCGCCTCTGGTCCTCCCGCCAGAGCAATCCGACCCAGCGTCTCCACTCGGACCCTGAGCCAAGAAGAGGCCGCGTTTTTCTTCGTCCCTCCCCCCACGAGGTTTAAGCTGCCCCCATGCCCGCGCCGTCCCGCATCGTGTTGAACCCGGTCGATCGTCCCGATGCCCCCGCTTTGCCGATTAGCGAGCGTCTGAGGGGGCAACTCGTCTACTTTCTTACCCCCGCCGACACCCCCGGCCTGCCTCCCCTGGGAGAGAACGAATATTGGTTCGCCGCCGATGAGGTGGCCCGCTGGCTCGAGGACGGCGTGATCCGCCTGGTTTCCCCCCTCGACACCGCCAACCTCACCGAAGTCGAACTCACCGAGGAACAGGAGGCGTTCCTCGGCTGGCTCAAGACGTACAACATTCGTCATGTAAAAGTGAACGAGGGATGATCTCCGCGACCGCTCGGCTGGGATTCGCGCTGATTGGCGGGTGGTTGGTCGTTGGCCCAGAGATGGGGGTCGCGGGCGTGGCTTGGGGCCAACGGGAACCCACTCCCCCCGCGGGATTGTCCCGGGAATCCCCCTTCCGGCTGTTCCGGGAACTGACCGGCCCGCGTCCGCCGCGGTTGATCTCGTATTCCCCCTCCCAGCTCGACCCTCGCAACCCAGCCAATCAGAACGCCCTGGCCACGACCTCGTTGCAGAACGACCTCAAGACGCTCAAGGCGGCGGGATTCGACGGCTTGATCCTTTACGGTTACAACGAGTCGGTTGGTCCACGGATCGCGGCGCTGGCCAAAATCGAGGGATTCACAATTCTCTTACCGGGAATCTGGGATCTTCGCTCGTCCAACGAGATCGATGGGGTGGCCAAGCTCGTCCAGTTGCACCGGGACGACTTCGCCTTGGGAGTGGTGGTGGGCAACGAGGGGATCACCTTCGGGCGATATGAACCGATCGACCTGGAAATCGCCGCGGCCCGGTTGCGTGCCCAGCTGCCGCCGGGGATTCCCCTGACGACCAGCGAGCCGCTAGGGAGTTACGACGCCGAATTCGTGCGGACCTTCGGCGACTTCCTCGCCCCCAACATCCATCCGGTCTTCGATCAACCCGAGCTGAACCCGGTTCAAGCGGCGTCCTGGACCCGCACGCAGGCCGCCGACCTGGCCCAACGCGCTGGCAAACCGGTGCTGGTCAAGGAGACCGGGTTTCCTCACGCCGGCAAGCCGTCCTACACCCCCGAGACCCAAAAGCAGTTCTGGGAAGCGTATTTGCGTCCCGGTCTGCTGGCCCGCGACCCCGGACACCCCGACCTTTGGCGCTACCACGGGGTCGCCTTCGAGGCGTTCGACCTGCCCTGGAAGGCCGAGGCGTCCCAACTGCCAATCGAAAAGTCCTGGGGGCTGTTCGACAACAACCGCCGACCCCAACCGGCACTAGAGGTCTGGCGCATATCCCGCCCACGCTAACCCAACACCCACCTAAAACCACCCGCCGCGCCGAGTCCACGCAATCCCCGTGTTCTTCAACTGATTGGAGAGTTTTATTCTTCGTTTAGACAAACTTCTTAGAAGATGAGTAATAACCAGTCGATCGCCGACTTCGGGGCCAAGAAGGCGATCCGTGCCGGGGTGGCCCGGTTGAGTTCGACGAGGAGGGCGTGACGCCCTCGCCAACCGACGAAGCGGGCCGTATGATGGCCGATCGGTTCGCCGGGACGGGGCTTGGCGAACCGGCCGCACCCCTCTTGTCTTTTCCTCTTCCTTTCCCGCGACGTTCCGACTCGACTCGATTCGACGCGAGGCTGCGCCATGACCGCCACCAGTGATTATCTGGCCCTTGATCTAGGGGCCGAAAGCGGCCGGGGTTTGCTGGGTCGTTTCGACGGCCACCGCCTGACCCTGGAGGAAGTCCATCGCTTCCCCAACGTGCCGGCGCGTTTGATGCGGACGCTGCACTGGGATTTGCCCCGGTTGTTCAACGATATCAAGGACACGATCCGCAAAGCGCGGCTCAACCAAGCGCGGCTGGACGCGGTGGGTGTGGACACTTGGGGGGTCGATTTCGGCCTGATCGGCAAGGGCGACACCCTGCTGGGCAATCCGGTCCACTATCGGGACGAACGCACTCAGGGCATCCCCGAGAAGGTCTTCGAGACGCTGCCCCGCGAAGAATTGTACGACCTCACGGGCCTTCAGATTCTTCCATTCAACACGGTCTTTCAACTCATCGCCATGAAGCGGGCCGAGTCGCCGCTGCTGGAATGCGCCGAGACTCTCTTGATGATGCCCGACCTCGTCAACTGGTTGCTCACGGGGCGGCGGGTCTGCGAATACACTGATTCCAGCACTAGTCAATTGCTCGACCCCCGGACCCGCAACTGGTCCGACGAGGTCTGTCGGCGTCTGGACCTACCCCGCTCCATCCTGCCGGACCTGATCCCGCCGGGGACCGAGTTGGGCACCTTGCTGCCCTCGGTCGCCGAGGAGACCGGTGCCCACGGCTTGGCGGTCATCGCGCCGGCGACTCACGACACCGCCTCGGCTGTTGCGGCTGTGCCGGCCCGGGGCGACTCCGATTGGTGCTACCTGAGTTCGGGAACCTGGTCGCTCATGGGGATCGAAACCCCTGCGCCAATCATTAATGAAACCACGTCCCAGCTCAACTTCACCAACGAGGGCGGAATCGACGGCACCACCCGCGTTCTCAAGAATATCATGGGACTTTGGATCGTTCAGGAGTGCCGCCGCGCTTGGGAACGCTCGACCGGGCGGGAGTGGACCTACGACGACTTAATCCCCCGCGCCTATTCAGCTGCGCCGTTCGTCTCGTTGATTGACCCGGACGACCCCCGGTTTCTCCCACCCGGCGACATGCCGGGACGGATCGCGGCCCTCTGCCGCGAAACTGGCCAGCCCGAACCAGCTGACGAGGGGGCGGTGTTGCGTTGCGCGATGGAGAGCCTGGCGCTCAAGTATCGCGTGGTGGTCGAGATGCTGGAACGGATCTCGGGCCGGCCGATCCGTACCATTCACATCGTCGGCGGCGGAACTCAAAACACCCTGCTGTGTCAATTCACCGCCGACGCGACCGGTCGGGTCGTGCTGGCCGGACCGATCGAGGCCACGGCGATCGGCAATCTATTGGTGCAGGCCATGGGGCGGGGCAAGCTCTCGGGTCTCAAGGAGCTGCGCGAGGTGGTCGCCCGCTCCTTCCCCCTGGCCGAGTACGAGCCACGCGACCGCGCCGCCTGGGACGACGCGGCCGGACGTTTCGCCGAGTTAACCGCCCGTCGCGGTTGAGGACCATCTTCAACCGCTTCCAGAACGCCTCGATCAATTCAATCAACAACCGTTTTTCCACCGGCGCGACCGGACGCGGCGTGTCGGTGGGAGGATCGAATTGAACGGTTCAGTTCAGTTCAACGGGATTGCGAGCTCGCCGTGGTCAGGACAAACGGGACGCGCAGCGGGGACGACGATTCCAACCAGTCAACGCCACCAGACCGACCAAAGTGGTTAGGCCCAGGGTGGACGGTTCGGGAATCGCGTTGCCGGAATCGCCATTGAGCGGTTGAGCCGTGAGGCGAGCATTGATGTTGGAAATCGGAACGTTGTTGATGTCCAGCAGCGTCCCGGTGGCGTAGGTGCCATCGGTTTGGATCACCCAGAAGAAATTGGCGCTGGAGGACCCGATGGTCGGCGGGGTGAACACGCTCAAGTTGGGAGCCGCACCGCCGGTGATGTTAGTGAACTCCAGAAAGAAGATGAGGTTGTCGGGGACAGCCTGGTTGAGTCCGGTGAACTCGACATCCACCAGTTCGAGGGTGTCGGGTAGGGCGATATTGGTCAGGGTTACAGGCGAACCAATGGGCGTGCCCACGAAACTACCCGAGACATTGAAGAGCGACAGGGTTAGGTCGGTGGTCCCGACCGTGCCCGAAGTATTGAAGATCTGGGTGAAGAAGCTGGTCAAGAGCCGATTGGTGCCGCTCAGGGTGATCTGGTCGCCGCCGGCGCGAGTGCCGTCCACAAGGGCATCGTAGCCCAAGGACGTATCGTTTGTGGTGTTGTCGTAGACCACTTCCGCCTGAATGGAAGGGGCAACTATGAAGGTTGCCAGAACCCACATGAGAAGCAAGCGAACCGGGGTGAAAGACTTCACCAGCGAGACCTCCTTGAGATTGAGAAACGTGGAGATCAAACGAGACCAGGCCCGTGTGAGAAACGGCGTCGTGACGGTTGGGACGAAACGATCGAGGAGTTTGGCGGCTTGCATCATCCCGCTCCGGGTTGCTGAGATGGCGAGGCCAGTGGCGACGTATGTTGCCAGGTCGGAGAAGGGAACGCAAACCGGAGTTGCCGAAAAATAAACCGCACGAGCCGGGGCCAGATGGTGTCCGAGGGGGGTCATGGAGCCAGGAATTCGGTTTCAAGAAAGGCGGCAGCGCGGTCGAAGGCGTCGGCAGCCTGGGAGAATTCGACGGTCATGGGGTGAACGGTGGCAGGGGTTTCGATCCCTTGAGGGCCCGCGACCCCGGCGATGACCGGAATCTGGGCCGAGGGACCAGCGGCCAGACGGGCTTCGACCTCGGCGGTCAGCAACGCATCGGCCAGGGCGCGGGCCGCTTCAGGATGCGGGGCGTTTTTGAGGATGGCGATCGTGTTGGGGATGAACAAGGTGCCGAGTTGGTCGGGCCGGCGGTCGGGATAGACAATCGCCACGGGCTTGCCGTCGCGCTGTTCAATGATGGCGTCGTCGGTATCGGTTAGGCCGAAGGCGAGTTGGCCGTCGGCCACGGCGCGGGCGACCGTTTTGTTACCCGCCAGGATTTGGACTTGGTTGGCCTTGAGCCGTCGGAAATAGTCCTTGGCTTTGGCGTCGCCCCAGACTACGAAGAGGCAAGCGGCGTGCGAGGCGGTGGTACCGAACAACGGCTTGGCCAGACCAATTCGCCCCTTCCAGGCCGGGTCGGCCAGGCTCTCGATCGAGTCGGGCCGTTGGTCCTCGGGTACGAGGTCGGTGTTAACGATCAGCACCCGGGCGCGGGCCGCGAAGCCATGCCAGGTCCCCTCGGGGTCCTTGAAGGCGTCCGGAATCGCCTCGGCCCCCTTGGGACGATACACGGCTAGCAGTCCCCGCTTCTTGAGCCGCAGGGTGTTGACGATCTCGTTGTTCCAAAACAGGTCGCAACGCGGATTGTCGGCCTCCAAAATGATGGCGTTAGTCAGGCCGACCGTCTTGGTACTTTCCACGTCGTACTTGGCCTGAATCTCCAAGCCCTCGCGTTGACCAATCGCCTCCAAAATCGGCTCGGAAAATTCCCGATCGAGCGCCACATAAGGCACCACCCGGCGGGTCGCCAAGCCCGGCTCGGTCGTTGGTTGGCCACCGCAGCCGACGACCACCAGCACTAGCGGGGAGAACAGCGCGATCGCCAGACCTAACGTCTGGTGGCGGGGGAAGGTGATCGGGGTCATAGGGTCAAACCGTCCGAGAACATGAGGATGGCGGCCCGAATTCCTTCGGGGAGGGTGATCAATCAGTTCAGTTAGTGGGCGAGGCGTCGTCAAGGGGAGAGCGTGGGATGAGACGGGGGAAGGTCGGTGGTTATTGGTTTTCGCGTTGGATGACGATGAACCAATGAAAATGGTTCAAGGCGCGTTTGGGGAGGAGGACTTCTTCGAAGGCGGCCAGTTGGGGGGGGTGTTCGGGGTGGAGTGGATTGACGAAATCGGGCAGGAGGTTGGGCAAGCCGTTGGAGAGATCACCGTCGGAGGAGCGGCGGTATTGTTTGAAGAGTTTGAGCGTGCGGTCGTCGATCCGAAAGATGGGTTCGTCGGCGTCGGCGTCGTTACGCGCTTCGATTTCCCTGTGGTGGAGGACGAGACCCTGCTGCGGTTCGACGAATCGGTTGGGATCGTTTTGGTTGGGGGCGAGTTGGTCGTTGCCGAGGTTGATGATCATGACCGACTGATTGGTGCCGTTGAGGTCGTCCTCAAGGAAGGCGAAGTAGCCTAGGGGGAGGGTCATGGCCAGGGTGCCCAGGATTTGGGAGGGGTCGCGATTGGCTCGGGCCTCGTTGTTGGCGTAGATCGGGGTGGAAAAGGCGATTTTGAGCCGTCTGTCGTTGGCGCTTCGGTAGGGGATGGAGATGTGCGAGAACAGGATGCGCGGCCGCTCGGAGCCGACCTGGTTTGGGAGCATGTCTTGACCGCTGCCGTGGAAATGGTCGCGGTAAAAGAAGGTGTTGCCGAGTTGTCTGGGGTCGTCGGGGACGCGGGCGAGTTGGCGGCCGGCGGCGTCGAAGATCACACAGCTGTCGATGCCTTTTTTTCCGCTCCGTTGTTGAGCGCCGGGGAGTTGGTCTTTGATCTTGTCGATGCGATAGCCGATCCACTCGTCGAGTTTGCCCAGGACGCCTTGTTTGAGAGCGGCGATTCGATCTGGTTTGATGGGGGGGGCAGGCAGGTTGGGCGGAGGTTCCTCGCGGGCGAAGTCAGTCATCAAGCGACGGAGTTCCTCGTCGGCGGCCTGTTGCTCCAGGACCCGGAGATGTTCCTCCAGCACGCTGCCCACATTCTTGGCGGCCAGACGGGCCGAGAGGACCATCAGCCGTTCCCGCGATTGTTCGGCTTGGGCGCGCGCTTCGGCCTCGCGGTTGGCCAGCATGTTCAGGAATCCCGCCGACATGATCGCCACCAGCGCTACGACGACTAGCCCCAGCCCAAAGCCAACGGTCGCCCCGCGATGCCGACGGCTCCAGCGGCCCAGACGTTCCCAGCGGGGTTCGGCGTAGGCGTGAACCTTTTCGTCGGCGAGGAAGCGTTCCACCTCGTCGGCCAGTTCCTTGGCCGAGCGGTAGCGGTCTTCGGGTTGGACCTTCATTGCCTTGAGGCAGATCGCCTCCAGAGCCGGCGCAATTCCCGGCTTGAGTTGACGGGGACAGGGGAAATCGCCTCGAGGGATCGCTTCAATCACCCGATCCACACCTTGCTGCTTAGGCAGGTAGGGCGGGCGTCCGGTAAGGATCTCAAACAGGATCGTCCCCAGCGCGTAGAGGTCGCTGGCCGGTGTGAGAGGCTGACCGGTGATCTGTTCGGGCGACATGTAGGGCAGGGTGCCAGCGCCGTCGTTACGGGGCGGAGCTGGTTGACTGGCCGGAGAGGAACCTTCCCCGGTGGCCGAGAGGGAAGTAGCCCGCTCCCGGATCAACTTTTCGAGCTCGGGCTGGGTAAGCGGCACCGTCTGCACCTGATCGGGCAGCCCGTCCACCTGCTCCTTGGTGAGAATCTGGGCCAGTCCCCAATCGACCACCAAGGTCTCGTCGAACTTGCCCAGCATGATGTTGCGCGGCTTGAGGTCGCGGTGGATGACCCGCTTGCTGTGCGCATACGCGATCGTGTTGCAGATCGACACGAATTGGGTCAATAAGGTGTGAAACTTGACCCGACGTTCGCGGCGCTGCTCTTCGGTCAAATCATCCAGACGGTGATATTCGTGGATCGCTTTGGAAAGGTCGCGGCCCTGGATGAGCCGCATCACATAAAACGGCGGGTCGTTGGAATCTCTGCCGGGAGAGAGGGCGTACACTGGCACAATGCCGGGATGGTCCAGGCGTCCGGTGATAATCGCCTCATGGTGAAACCGTCGGTACGCCTCCTGGAGACCGCCCTCCATTTTCCCGGCCGAATCGGGACGGATCACTTTGATGGCCACCCGGCGATTGAGGACGCGGTCGCGGGCGATGAAGACCTGGCCCAACCCGCCTTTGCCGTGCGCGAGCATTCGGAACTTATCATAGCGGAGGCGAATCTCACACTTGCCCTGGCCCGGCAGGATCGCCCGGAGTTCTGGAGGCACGGTGTCCTCCCCCTCCTGGTCCTCCTCCTCTTCCCCGACCGACCCCATGCCCGCTGGCCAGTGGGGGGGCCGCATCTCCGAGTCGGTAGACCTTCTCGTCCCCGAATCCCCCGATCCACCGACCGGGTGGTGGGGGTGGTGTGAGATGGTCGGGGGGCAAACTTGCTCGGCGCTCTCCGCCTCCGCCGGTTGCCCGAACCGGGATGGGCCCACCGCCAGACTCGACTCCGAAACCAACGTTGCCGGGGTATACGTCCGAGTCTTGTTGCCTTCCCCGTCGGTTTCGTCGGGAGGGGGGGAGGTGTTGGGGAGGGATGGGTCGGACATCGCAGCGCGGTTCCAATTCGAGAAGGCGTCTTGAAACGGCGTCCTCTGGTGGGTTGGGTTTTGGAGGCCGGGCTCAACGAGAGGATCGACAGGACGACGAGCTCCTCCAGCTTAATCGGAGAACGAGGGATCGGGCAACCCGACGAGGCCCAGAAAAAGTCGGTATAGGCATATGGGTTAGATCGAGCGCGACGGAGATCCCGTGATCTTGAATACTCGGGACGCGCGACTGGTTTTTCCGTCGCAACCGTTGTCCAGGTTCGTTGGTTTGCTCCGATCCAGCGGGGGAGTTTGGGGAAATCCTTCGAAGACAAAGTAAGACTAAGTGGATCGCAAGGGCAGCGATCGGCGACCAAGCCGTGCCCGCGCCCGTTGAAGCGTCCAGAAGGGAAATGGCGTGGCGAGGGAAACCCAAAGGTCAAGAGGACGGTCCCTAATGAAACCATGGTGGCTGGGCAAGGCTCGTTCCCGGCGTCAAAGCCGTCCCGAGGTCGTGGAGTGCGAGCGCCGGCGCGTGCTGACGATCGGGCCGCGACCCTTCGCGGAGGTTATTCTGGAACGCGACGCCGCGGCGCTCGAACTGAATCTCGCCGAGGCGGCGATCCGTCCAGGCGGTCCGGCGTCGGGTTTGGGGGTGGTGCTGTCGCTGGACGCCACGCCGATCGATTCCGCTCCCTTCGCCGGGTTGAGGGTGACGCGAGCCGCCGCGGACTCGGTTCCCCGGCGTGGGGTCGCTCCCCGGGCGATCGTGCGGGTTCATGGACTGCCCACCCAACCGACCACGGAGCGTCTTTTGATTCAAACGGGTCTCGTTCCGTTGAGGCTGACCCGCCTAGGGGTTCCCCCCGCCGCTCAGGTGCCGCTGGACGACCCGGCCTTCAACCCGACGATCGGCCCCGAGTTGGTCCTGCGTCTGGGTCTGGCGGGCGATGTCAATGGAGATTTTCAGGTCAACAACCAGGATATTCAGCAGATTCGGTCCCGCATAGGAGCGCGGGCCGATGTCCAGTCGTCTGCCTCTGCCGGCGAGGAGGGCAACCGTCCCTCACGTCGCGCCCGTCCCCTTCCCAACCGCCTTCCCTATCTTGCGCGCGCGGATGTGGACGGCGACGGACGCATCACTTCGCGCGACTTGGATTTCGCCCAGCGCAATCTAGGCACTCGGGTTTTTCCGCAACCTCTGACCATCCAGGCTGGTCTCGATCCGTCGTCCGACCCCAACGGCGACGGCGTGGCAATCCGCGCCCGCGAGACTCTGATGGTTCGCACCAGGCCTTGGGCGCAGGTCGCGCTCGATCTCGACAGCGATGGCCATTTCGATCGTTTCACCCAGGCCAATGGCCGGGGCGTAGCGCGTCTGACTAACCTCCCGCTGGCCGACGGATTCAACCCATTCGCTCTGAGGGTGGTTGATCCCCTGGGACGGCGGGTCGATCAACTGGTCACGCTGCAACGGATCGACCCCCTCGCGTGGATCAACCAGGCGACCCTAGAGGCGATTGCCGCGGCCAACGCACCGACTCCAGTGGCGGCGCGGGCGGCGGCGATGGTGCATTTAGCGGTGTTCGACGCCATCAATGCGATCACCAACCAGTTCGTGGGGTATCGGTTTGCCGCCTCGCCGGGCTTGTCGGCGTCGGTCGAGGCCGCGGCGATTGCGGCCGGTCATCGGATGCTTACGGGGTTGTTCCCTGAGCAGGCCGCTCGGTTCGATGCGTTACGCGCGGGGTTGCTCGCCCAACTGCCCGACGACCCGGCGCGTCTTCAGGGAGCCGCGGCAGGGATTCAGGCCGCCGAGGCTCTATTGGCCGACCGGCTTTTCGATGGTGCGGCCACCGCGGGCGTTCCGTTGCCGGGACCAACGCCGGTGCCCAGTCCGGTCGGCCTCTGGGAACCGACGCCTCCCCAGTTGCGGCCGGCGTTGCTGCCTCGCTGGGGACAGGTGCGGCCCTTCGGCGTGGCGATCGCGGCGGGAATTTTGGGAAGGCCCCCTGCGCTGGACGATCCCGCCTACGCCCAGGCGTGGGCCAACGTGCGCGACCTCGGTTCAGCCGTCTCGACCCAACGCGATGCTGACCAGAGCGACCAGGCCCGTTTCTGGGACGCTCCCATCGGCACCACGACTCCAGTGGGTCAATGGAACCGGGTGGCCGACGCCTGGTTGCGGCACCATCCCGCCCGATTCGACCCAACCTCCTCGGCTCGCGTCTTCGCCCTACTCAACACGGCGCTGGCCGACGCGGCGATCCTTGCTTGGTCAGTCCAATACGACGAACAGTTTTGGCGTCCGATCTCGGCGATCCGGCGAGCCGACGAGGACGGCAACCCTCAAACCGCCTCGCAAACCGAGTGGACACCGTTGCTGATCACCCCCGCCTCCCCCTCCTTCCCTAGCGACCACGCCTTGCTCGCCGGGGCTGCCGAGACCGTCTTGACCAGCCTTCTGGGCGACCAACCTCCGCCCGAGGGCTTCACCCTGACCCCCGAAGGACCCGCCGCGGCCCTTGTCGCTCCTAGACGGTTCGAGACCCTCGCCCAGGCGGTCAACGAGGCCGCTCAAAGCCGCGTGCTGGGCGGCGTCAACTTCCCCTTTGATGTCGAGCGGGGACTCCAGGCCGGCCGCGCTCTGGGACGCGCCACCGTCGAGGAACTACTCCAACCCCCCAACCTCCCGTTGCCCTCGGCGTCCTTATCACCAAAAGTTTAACGATTGGTTGACCGTCGCGCGTCTGCTGCTACAATCGGGTGGCCTGGTCTCCGCGGGGCCGACGGACGGAGGTTTGCTGGCCGACCGAACCGGAGGATCGGTCCGGCTGAACCGGGTACCATCAGTTCCCTCTGCTGCCAACCGCGCTGGAGTCTTCCTATGTTGCGCCTTTCGGGACGCCCGATTGACTCGTTTTGTGATCGCCACAGCCGCCGCCACTTTTTGAAGATTGGTGCCTTGGGGTTGGGGGGATTGGCGCTTCCAGAGGTGTTCCGAGCGCAGGCGGCGTCGGTCAACCCACCCCGGTTGCCCTCAGGGGGGCTAGGCCACAAAGCGGTCATTATGATCTACCTTCCGGGCGGTCCATCGCATCAGGATATGTACGACCTGAAGATGGACGCTCCGATCGAGATTCGCGGCGAGTTCAAGCCGATTCCCACGAATGTGCCGGGGATTGAGATTTGCGAGCATTTGCCGCGCCTGGCTAAGATGATGGATAAATTTGCCATCATTCGTTCGTTGTACGGCGGGGTCGATCAACACGCCTCGGACATGTGCCTGAGTGGTTGGCCGATCGGTCCCGGCGGCAATCAGAGCGGGCGTCCCTCGCTAGGTTCGGCGGTGTCGCGGATTCAGGGGCCGGTGGACCCGACGGTGCCGCCGTTTGTGGGGCTGACGATCAAGACCGGGCACGCGCCCTATTCCAATCCGGGGCAACCCGGTTTCCTCGGGCCAGCGCACGCGGCGTTCCGTCCCGACGGCGAGAGCATGGCCAACATGCGTCTGCGGGGGATCACGCTGGATCAACTGCGGGATCGTCGGGCGTTGTTGACCAGCTTCGACCAATTTCGTCGGGAACGGGATTTCGACGCGCGAATGGAGTCGGTCGATGTGGCGACCCGCAAGGCGTTTGACGTGTTGACCTCTAGCAAGCTGGTCGAGGCGTTCGACTTGGACCGCGAACCGGCGGCGGTGCGTGACCGCTATGGCCGGGGCGGTCCCGAACCGGCCTTCGGCGAGGACGCCGGTCCCCACTGGATGGATCAATTCCTTCTGGCGCGTCGCCTGGTCGAGGCCGGGGTGCGGTGCGTGACCCTCTCCTTCGGCAGCTGGGACCGCCACCATTCCAACTTTACCCGCTTGCCTGCGCAGCTCGATCGGTTCGATCAGGGCATCACCGCTTTAGTCCAGGATCTCCATGATCGGGGCCTCGATCAAGACGTCACGGTGATCGCCTGGGGCGAGTTCGGCCGGACCCCTCGGATCAACAAGGACGCCGGACGTGACCACTGGCCTCAGGTCGCCAGCGCGCTTTTGGCTGGCGGAGGTTTGCGGACCGGCCAGGTGATCGGATCGACCAACCGTCTGGGGGAAGTGCCTAAGGATCGCCCGGTTCACTTCCAGGAGGTCTTCGCCACCTTATACAACCGTCTGGGAATCGACGTGGGTTCCGTCACGGTGGAGGATCCCTCTGGACGTCCCCGCTACCTGCTGGATCATCTCAACCCGATCCGTGAGTTGATCTAACTCGACCGACCCCGAACGCGAACCCGAGCGATTCCCGCTTCCCAACACGGTCCCACCCGAACCCGCGGGGCGTCCGCGGCGTTGGGGAAGGCCAGCACGGTTGCCGAACCGGGCGATCATGCTAGAATCGAGCCTTTCTGGACGGGTCGCCGGGAAGCGATCGGGGTGGGAACAACGGTTCGTTCAGCCGAAGCCGGGGGCGAGGATCAACGCGATGGAGTTCAACAACAACGAGATTAAGGCCGCCGTGCTTGAAGGCCTCCGCAGTGTCGAGGAGCTTGACGAGGTCGAACGGGTCGCCCTGTTGCAACGTTTGCTGGGCGAAGGGGTTTGCCGACGCCTGGGCATCTATCCCATCCCCCCCAATTTTTGCCTCTCGGTGGTCATTCCGGTTTACAATGAAATTCGCTTCATCGACCAAATTTTGGCTCGTGTCCGCGCTGTACCGATCCGCAAGCAAATCATCCTGGTGGACGACTGCTCGACCGATGGCACCCGTGAACGTCTCAAGTATCTAGCCCGCACTGAGCCGGATTTGACCGTCGAGTTTCATGACGTCAACCAGGGCAAAGGCGCGGCGTTGCGCACCGCGATCAAGCTGGCCACCGGCGACGTGGTGTTGGTTCAGGACGCCGACCTCGAATACGACCCCGCGGAATATCCACAACTGATCCAACCAATCATCGAAGGCAAGGCCGACGTGGTGTACGGCTCGCGGTTCATCGGCGAGAAGCACCGCGTCCTGTACTACTGGCACAGCGTGGCTAACAAAGTGTTGACCGTACTCTCTAACATGTTCACCAACTTGAACCTGACTGACATGGAAGTGTGTTATAAGGTGTTCCGTCGGGAGGTGATTCAGGGGGTGACGCTCAAGAGCGATCGGTTCGGCTTCGAGCCCGAGGTGACGGCCAAGATCGCGCGGTTCCGGTTCCCGCCCGAGCCGGGTCAGACCAAGGGCCGCAAGTGTAGGGTCTACGAGATTCCAGTCAGTTACAATGGTCGCAGTTACGAGGAAGGCAAGAAAATCGGCTGGAAGGACGGAGTGCAGGCGCTTTACTGCATTTTCCGGTACGCCTTCGCGGACTGACAACCGATGATGGAGTAGTCCGGCGGCATTCACTCGCGCTCCGCTTTCAGGAGGGGGAGTCGCGTTGTGGGGGGCTCATGCGTCCCCGCGGCGGAGGCCGGGTTCGTGCGCGAGGCGCAGCGCCAAAGCCAAGGCGACCGTGCCGGTTGCGACGAAGAGGCCCTGGCAGATCAGGGCGAACCCAGCGAGATGGCTTTCGACTCCGGTGTGCAGGAGGCTCCAAAGCCGTTTGGAGAGCAAGGTGGTGCCGGGGGGCTCGACCCAATGCGAGGCGGGCAGTTCGCCGAGGGCTAGGGTAAAGGCGATCATCCAACCGGCGGCCAAGGCGGGTCGGAGGGCCGGCAGGACCACCCGCCCAAAGACAGCTTGTGGTCCCAGACCGCCCAGCGCCGCTGCTTCGAGGCGTTCGCGGGGCAGGGCAGCCAGAGCAGGCCGCAAGATCAGCCAGGCGAACGGAAAGGTGCGGAAGGTGTGGGCGAAGACTAAAACGAGGGGCGAGTCGTACACCCACGGAACCATTTGAGCGAGGGGACCGCGTCCCCAGGCCAAAACCAGCGCCATACCGGCCACTGGGCCAGGCATTGCCAACGCGAGGGCCGCCATGCCACCGCCCACCCAGCGCGCCCAGCTTCGGGACCGTCCCAGCCAGGTCCAGGCCAGGGCCAGCAGGACCGCCAGGGTGGCACCCGAGGCAGCGATTGGCACGGTCTCGACCAGACTCTCGATCACCTCCGGCGCGGCGCGTTGAAGGGTGCCGAGCAGTCCGGCAAGGCTCCAGCGGGGCGGGAGGCCTGCCGCGGCGTCGCCGCCGACTCGTCCAGCCCGCCAGATCAGGCCGCCCCAGGGGATGATGACCAGGATTGCCAAGACCAGTCCCAGCCCTAAGCCCGCCGCGGCGCGTTGCCAGCGTTGAGGCCAACGCCAAAGCAAGGCACGGCCGCGCCGGGCTTCGCGGGCCGCGCCGTGACGACGGGTTGTCGCTCCAATGGCACGATCGGCCCAGACTAGGGCGCTCAGCGCGACCAGCAGAGGGGGCAGAGCCAAAAGGGCGGCGACCCGCGCGCCTCGTCCCACGCCGAACTGGAGATACGCCTCCTCGGCAAAGGTACGGACCTGAAGCAGGTCGGTGATGGTCATTTCCCCGACGGTCGGCAGGATCACCGCCACGGTCGCGGCGATGAGGAAGCCGCGGGCACGTCGGGCCGAGACACCAAGGATCACGCCGAGACGCCCGGTCTCCAGACGAGCGGCCTCCTCCAACTCCGGCTCGACCCGCCGCCAGCCGAGGGCGGCGATCAAGGTGGTCCAGGGCAGGGCGGCGATGGCGTGTACCCAAGCCGCACCGATCCAGCCCACCAGCCAGGGACCGTCGCCACCGGGCCACTCCAGCCACTGAGCGCGTCCCACGTTGCCCAACGCGCCAATCCAGGCAGTGGCGGTCACCGGCAGAGGCGTGAGAGCCAGCACCCCCAGCAGCCAGAGGCTCAAGGATCGCCCAATGGTGTCGGTTCGCGCTAGGACGAATCCCAGGAATGCGCCCAAAGGGACCGCCGCCACCGCGGCTCCAACCGCGACCTTGAGGGTCTGCGTGGCGGGATGGCGAATCCGTGCGACCCACTCGCTGAGGATCCAAGGCGGAACCATGATCTTTGCATCCCCGGTGTCGCCGCTTTGTGAAGAGGCCGGAAATGCCGGTTCGAGCGGATCAACCACCAACACGCCCAGCCAAGCTCCTGTGGGAAGTCCAAGCAGAACCGCCAAACTAAGCCAAGCGCCAACCCGCCCACCCAAGTCGCGCGATCCCAACGGGCCGAATTCCCTGACCGACTCGACCGGTTCACGCCGGTTTTTGGCCATTTCGCGTTGTCCATAGGGTAAAATCGAATGATGCACCGACTCGATCGGCTCGCCGGGTCGTCTCATGTGAGGTGCTGAGATCGAACGGGATTGAGATCGAGACAAGTCAGGCGAAGGAAGGATGACGATGAACGCCCCGCTCGACAAGTGGCGAACTCCGGTGGCCCGTCTGATGATGGCGGCAACCCTGGCGGCCGGGTTGATGGTGGGGTCCGGTTGCGGGGGATCCCGCAACCTGAGAATCGCCGGCCAAAGCCCCGAGTTGTTTGACTCGCCACTCATTCAAAACGAGGGCATCACCATCGGCGAGGCCCGCCGGGTAAGCTTTGTGGATCGGCATCCGTTACTTTATAAGCCGGTCGAGTGGTACAACCGCGCGCCCAACAACCCCATCGTGGGGGTTCTAAGTGCGACGGTTGTAGGGATTCCGGCGGGTGTGCTGGGCGAAGCCCGCCAGATCATCGTCGGTTGCCCGGTACGCCCTTGACTCGGTGGCCGATTCGAAAGACGACAGATGAGGGCAAAGTCAAGGATTGAAAAGACGGAGCGGAGCGGAGCCGAGCCAGGTCGTTTGTACAAACTCCACTCCGCAGGACGTGAACCAAACCAATTTCAAGGATGAGGGAACATGGTCCCCCCAATGCCGGATCGCCCCATCCGTGTGTGAGGTGTTGTTCGATGGCGCTGTGGCGACAACTTGGCCTGATGGGTTTCCTCGCATTGGTGGGCGGTCTCCCACGACTAACCAGCGCTCAGGACTCCAGCGGCGAGGGCCTTCCTCAGTTGCTTCCCCCCATCGTCGCTCCGGAACCGGCTCCTTCCACGTCCCGCGAGCCGGAGCCCCCTCCCCGTCGTTCAGGGTCTCCAGTTGTCACGGGCCGCTTCACGCCGGAGCGTGCTTCGATCCCCACCTCGACTCCCTCCGAGTCCTCGACGACGCCTCGCTTGTCTCGAAGCGGCGCGTCTCCGGGACGGCAGCCGACGGGGACTGGTCTCATCCTGCCGCGTCCTGCGGTACCGAGCCCTTCTCAAGGCGGGCCGTTTGACCCATTGGATTTGCCCCCTTTAGAGCGTCCTCGGACGCCGACGACCTCCATTTCTCCCCTCGACGTGACCTCCGAAGCGAGCCGGCGCTCCGCATCCGACTCGCGGGCGGCCGAATTGACTCCCTTGCCTGAGCCGCCCCTGCGTCCCGGTCTGGCATTCCCGGGTCCGGAAGCGCCTTCCCTTCGCCTGCCCTCGGTGGTACGTCCCACGCCTGGACCCGACTCCGCCAATGCTCGTGGACGCGCTTCCGGCTCAGCTTCGGCTTCTGTGACCCTTGACTCGGTTGATCCAAACTCGGCCTCGCCCGAACTGTTGAGTCGGATTGAGAGGGAGTTGGAACAAAAGATTCGCCAAGTGGGCGGCAATCGGCTCAAGACGGTCAAGGTGGTTGTCCGGGACGGCGTGATTTCCATTGACGCCCGCACCGTTTTCTTCTGGCAGCGCAACGCGCTGCGGCGAGACATCGAACAGCTTCGCGCCGAACCAGGTTTTCGCTACCATCTTCAAGTTCGTTGAAGCCAGCTAACCCATTGGACCCGCATTGCTGGGCAATTTGTCCGATGGGTTCGTCGCCAGTTTTCCCCACCTTACCAGACCAGACCAGCGAGACCAGACGAGACGAGGCGAGTCGATCGCAGCATGGATGGCGCGAGAGGGTTGGAGGGTGAGGCATCCATCCGATCGCCCCGATTGACTCGACGGGGCGGTTGTAGCGAGGGTGCCGGGTCAGCTCCGACTGTCGAGCTGTCCTCTGAGTCGTCGGAGTGTGTCCCGCATTCCAACGTGTCCACGTCCACCCCTTTGGCGACCGACGGGATGGAGCCGTTGCGGGTCGCATTGTTCTACGACCTCAACGCCTGCCGCTACCCCACCGGGGTCACTCGTCACGCCCTAGCCCAGCTCGAGCAGCTCTCGAATTCGGAAGCAATCGACCTCCAGGTGGTCACGGGTCGAGTGACAGTGGCGGAGGGGCGGCGGTACTGGGAGGGGTTGGACCCGCGCCGTCGTCACGAATTGCCGGTGCGAACCCGGGACATCCTGCGTTATTGGCGTCTGCTCAAACACCCGCGGTTACAAGCCTGGACCGGTCCGGTCGATTGGGTGTACTGCCCTGCCGAGTTCAGCGTCTCGGCCGCGGGGGCGCGAGTGGCGGTGACCAGTCACGACCTGATGCAGGATCTCCGGTTCGGTGATCGCCGCCAGTTACGGATGCGGGCCCGGAGTTTCCGCCGGGCCGATCTGATTCTTTCGGTGTCGCAGTTCAACACGCGGTTGCTGCTGGAGACCTTTCCCGACTGTCGCGCCAAGATCGCTCAGGTTCCCAACGGAGCGGAGGATTTGTTCTTCGAACCGCCCACCGAAGAGGAGCGCCTCGCGGCACGCCGCGACCTGGGATTGGACCCGAATCACCCCTACCTCATCACGGTGGCCAACTTTCAGCCCCGCAAGAACTTGCCGCGACTAATCCGCGTGGCGGCGCGGTTGCCCGAGGTCGCTCGGGGTGACCTCGCGTTGGTGATCTTGGGGTTCGGAGGCGCGGAACATACCCGAGCCCTCCGCGAAGCAATCGCCCAAGTGGACCCCCGCGCTCGGATTCTGATGCCAGGCTATCGTCAAGGACGCGAACTGCGTGCGCTGTATGCCGAATCGCTCGCGATGGTGTTTCCATCGCTCTGCGAAAGCTTCGGCATTCCGGTGGTCGAGGCGATGGCCCAGGGAATCCCAGTCGCGCTGGCTGACTCCACCGCGCTTCCCGAAGTTGGCGGCGAGGCGGGCTGGTATTTCCACCCGGAAGATGATGATCACATGCTCATGGTGCTGCGAGATTTGCTCGACCGTCACGAGGAACGACGCCGCCGGATTCAGATCGGTCTCAAACTGGCTCAGCGCTACCGCTGGGACCGGGCCGGCCGGGAGTTGATCCAGGCCCTCAGATGGGCCGACGGTGCGTTGGTCAACTCCAACGACAATCGCAGCAACAACGCCGAAGCGCCACCCACGTGAGAGAGCGGGCGGCATGCTTCGGCGGCTATGCGATCGAATGGAGACGCAAAAGACGATGTCTGTGCGGAGCGAAGCGAGGAGGTGAAGGCGTGACGGGGACCGGTTGAACCGGCGAACCACCAAGGCTAAGGCGGTACCAAGCTAAGCGAGATTGTCGATCAGGCCCACCATTGCCGGTGAACGGAATCGGTTCAGGACACCCACGCTGCTTGGCTTGACGCTCGCTTCCTTTCCCCCTCGTTCGTTTAAACGGGTGGATTCGTTTAGTTTCGATCGCGGTCGTTGGACGACTCCTGACCCCGCGACGCATTGGCGTAGGCCGAGGTGATCACGTTCAGCAAAGCCGAGCGGCGTCCCGCGCGGATCGACTTGCCGCCCCGACGGATGCGAGCCGCCGCACCCGCCCACTGGTATGACGCATTGGCGAACTTGGTCGAAGACTGAGCCATCTTATCTCGACTCCAGATTCAAGGGGGTCCGCCCACAAGCCGGGTGGGACGCGCCATCGAAAGGAATGTTTCGATTAATGTCATTCGAAGAAGAACAAACACCGGCGCGAATGAGAATGACTTGCTAAGTCGTGTCGAGCCGCCGGTTGAGTGTGTTTCCACTGTAGCGGCCCCAACCTGGATTTCAAGCGGTGTTTTCGAAGGTTCGCCGTTTTTCCAAAACGAGTTGACCGTCATCGACCCGAGTGATTCGAGATGGAAATGAAGCGGCATAGGTTCTATTGGTTGGCTTGATGATGAGAGGCTAATGCGAGCGTGGGTGGGTTTCGTCTAATCGATCGGCTTGATGGAGAATGGATCGCAAATCGGTTGGGAGAAGATGCGTGTGAACGGCGGAGGGCATAAGCGGAGGCGAATCGAATGAGTTGTCTGGTTTGGGCGGGGTGAGCGCGGGGTTCAGGTCAATTCGACGCCGAGGTGGGGGGCCAGTTTGCGAAGGGATTCGAGCAGCGCGTCGAATTCCTGGTAGTCGATTGACTGAGGGCCGTCGGAGAGGGCCTTTTCAGGGTGAGGGTGGACTTCGATGAGCAGGCCGTCGGCTCCGGCGGCCAGAGCGGCGCGGGCCATCGCGGGGACGAAGGCGCGTTTGCCGGTGCCGTGACTAGGATCGACTAGGACCGGCAGGTGCGAGACTGCTTTCAAGGGGGGAATCACCGAGAGGTCTAGGGTATTGCGTGAGTGGTCGGAAAAGGTGCGGACCCCGCGTTCGCAAAGCGCGACGTTGTAGTTGGGACCGGAGAGGATGTATTCCGCGGCCATGAGCCATTCCTCCAGGGTGGCGGCCAGACCTCGTTTGAGTAACACTGGTTTGTTCAACCGGGCCACGCACTTCAGCAGCGCAAAGTTCTGCATATTCCGCGCGCCGATTTGGATCATATCAGCGACCTGGGCGACCGCCTGGGCGTCCTGGGTGTCCATCAGTTCGGTGACAATACCGATTCCGGTCGCGGCGCGGGCCTCCTCCAGAATCCTCAACCCTTCCTCGCCCATTCCCTGGAAGGCGTAGGGACTGGTGCGGGGTTTGAACGCGCCGGCCCTCATGAGCTTGACGCCGCGTTGCGTCATTGCTTCGGCGACCCCTAGGATGAGGTCGCGGCTCTCCACCGAGCAAGGCCCGGCGATGAGGGTGAACGAGCCAGGACCAATCCGCGCCCCTTGGTTGGGACCGACTCGGAAGGCGGTGTCGTGCGGCTTCATTTCCCGGCTGGCGAGTTTGAAGGGTTTAGTGACCCGGATGAGTTCTTCGACGCCGGGCAGCATCTCTAAGGGACGGCGATCGACGGCAGCGGTGTTGCCGGTCACGCCGATGGCCGTTCGGGTCGGTCCTGGCAAGGGATGGGGGGTCAGCCCCATCCGCCGAACCGTTTCCAATACGCGGTCGATCTGTTCCGAACTGGCCTGAGCCTGCATCACGATCAACATAACGACGTGGTTTCCATCCCGGACCAAAATGCCGGAAGATATCGAACGAACCAGCCGACCACCCCACACCTCACTTCGACCCGGCTGGCCGGCTTATTGATGATGGCTTGGGGGAGAGCAGGTCGCCAAAAGGACTTGGATCACCGGACCGTCGGTCGTGGCGAATCGCTTCCCAACCCGCTTGACGGGTTTCACCGCTTGACCCCCGGTCCCTCGCCTAACCAGAACCCACTGCATTATAATCAAGGCCACGACACCGCCCACACATCCGCGTCATTGTCAGCGGCCGCGGCAGCTCCGCCGAGCCGGAATCGATGTCGCAAGGGGGACTTGGTGACTGTTTTTCTCAAAACACTCAACTATCAAAGATCGTTGATTCTTTGGTCCGAATCGGTTAGGGGGCCACGTTACGGCCTATCGCTGATCGAGGTGGGGGTGATTGTGGTGTTGATCGCCCTGGCGGTCTTGATTGGGGTGACGGTGATTCCCATCCAGCGCGAGGCGGCCCGCGAGGCGGTTTGCCGCGCTCGTTTGGGACGTATTGGGTTGGGTCTGAATTTAGCGGTTCAGATTCAGGGACGCCTGCCAGTCACTCCCGCGTTGAGTGCGCTGGGCTCTTCGGGCGAACCCGCACCGGCGTCCCGTTCCGGTTGGTCTCCTCAGATGGCGATTCAGGCGATGTTGAGGGATGATTCAGCGGACCCCGCCGCCCAGACCTCTTTGCCCAAGGGGGATCCGGCGGCGTCGAATCCCGGCGGGTCTAACAAGGCGATGGCGTCGTTGGATTTGTGGTCGGACCCGAATTGGGTCTGTCCTAGCGACGGCCAAGCCCGCGGCTCGCCATTCGAGGCGGCGGTCAGTTACCGTGCGGTGGCCGGAGACGATCCCGAAGGACGCACCGGCCTCTTCGCGCCGGAGACGCCGCGAACCTACGAGGAGGTCCAGCAGGCCGATGGGGCTTCTTACACGGCGGCGTTTGTCGAGCGACGGTTGGGCAATGGACGGGACGGGGTGATGTTCGGCGGGAACTACGCGGTGGTCAATGGTCCTGTGGGGCCGCAGACCCCGGTGGACCGCGCGAGTTTGCCTGCCGCCGAGTTCTGGCGGGGCGACGCCGGTTGTGATCGCGCGGAGGTCTCCTGGCGATCCACCCTGGCCAACTTCGCATCAACTCCCGGGCAAACCTGGGGCGGCGTGATCGCCCGCGACCAACGCACCGCCAAGATGACCGGCTCCAGCGACCACCCCAACCGGGTTCACCTCCTTTTGCTGGATGGTCGAGTTCAAGCCTACACCCCCACGATCGACCTCAAGGTTTGGAAAGCGCTGGCCCACCCCTTCGACTCGCAAACCGCTTCCTCCAGCGCGCGGGCCGAGTTGCCCTCGCCTTGGTCCGGTGGCCAGGCCCCTCTTGACCCTCGACCCTGCGTCCCATAGCAAGCGGTCGCCCCCCCTTTTCCAGAATCGATCGCGCCAAAGCGGCCAAGGCGAGGTCAAGAAGCGTCGCCTTGGCGGAGACGACCCGTCTATAATGGGAACACTCTCTCGAGCGAGGTGAAAGCTGATCCAGGCGAAAGACCAATCCGTGGTGCCGTATGCGCGAGCCATCATGCCAGTGTTGGCCTTGATCCGCCGGGATGAGCCGACTGGCTGCGATCGTCAAGCCAACCTAAGCCGGTGTCGCCACGAGTGGCGCATAGTCCTGGGCCTCGCTTCGGGGTCGGACCTAATTGCGAATGGTCTTGTCTTCTTCTCATTCTCTCCGCGCGATGGGAGCCCTTGTCGTGTCCGTTCAAACCGAACCCGTTTCCCCGCCGGAGCGTTCCGCGGTGGACACGTCTCGACCCGCCTCCTTCTCCTCCAAGCCAGCGTCGTCGGGTGCCGGACTCAAGCCGCTGGACAACCTGGAGTTGGAAAGCTACCGGGCGGTTCACCCCCTGGCCGTTGGCGCTCTGCTGTTTGGAGTCATCTCGCTCCTCTGCTTCGTCGATCCCTGGACGTTCGGACTGGCCGCCGTGCTGGCCATCGTCATGGGGCTGTCGGCCCTCGCTCGAATCCGCAAGGATGCGGACATCTACACCGGCTCGCAGCTCGCCCGCATCGGTCTGACGATGGGGGTGATCTGCGGCTTGTCATCGCTGACAAATGACTATATCTCCAAGTACATGAGGGAGCGATCCGCCTCCCAGTTCGCGCGCGACTATGTCGAGATCCTCAAGACGGGCGACCTTGATCAAGCGGTCTTCTACCGATTGGGGGCTGGCAGTTTCCGCAGGAATAACGACCCTAAGAAGGCGATCGCCAACCTCAAAGCCAGCGCCAAGGGGGCGGGGATGGATCCCTACGAGACGCTTTCTGGTCCGATCGTGCAGATTCAACAAGCGTTGAAGACCGCCTCGAAGGAGAATCTGCGGTTCGACGCGGTGGAGACGTCGGCGATGGACGGTACCTTGCCGGTGGTCATGGTTCGTTTGGCGATCGCCGGTTATGACGCGCGGGCCAACAACAACCAGGGAGCCAAGAGCGAAAGGGAATCGTACATTCTGTTGCAACTCAAGGCTGAGACCAAGGGGGGCGACTACGATTGGTGGGTCAGCGACGTGGTGTATCCCTACACGCCCCGCTCAGCCTTCTTCCAAGCCACCGTGGACACTCACGGCCACGCTCACTAACCAACCCCGCGGGGCCGCGACGATCGTGGATCGTGCGATCGCCGCGGCGACGCCCAGGTTTTCGTTCCGCGAGACCGCCTCAACCTCAGCGGTCCGACCCATCTGCTCATGTCCTTTCAGAAATGAACAGCCGTATTTAGGGAGAACTGCTGGGTGGTCTTGCGGCCGCTCTGAGGGAAGTTCCTTCGTTGAGCTGGCGTTGCGATGACAAGGCCCTGGCGACTTGTCTCACCCGTAGGCCATGACCTGACCATTGGCGTTGGCCTGAACATCGACAGCGGTGATGGTCAATGGACCTTGAAAGCTGGCGTGACAGGTGTCAGTTTCCCAAAGGGTCACCTCAACGATTGGCAGCCCCGCCTCACGGCCGCGCTCGAAGATCAGACGGGCGATGTTCTCGGCGGTCGGATTGGTCTCCATTACGTAATGCCGTTCCCCCCGCTCCCGTAGAATCGGCACGAGGGGATCGTCTTTGCAAAGCAACATGTTGTGATCCAGCGTATCGTCGATCCACTGTTGCAACACCGCCTTGATGTCCGCAAAGTCGATCAACATACCGCGGTGATCCAGCGTGGGACTCTCAAGCGTCACCAGCACCCGGCCGTTGTGACCATGAAGGTGGCGACACTTGCCTTCGTAATTGATCAAACGATGACCATAACAGAATTTCATTTCACGGGTGACGCGATACATGATGGGGTAGCCTGTAACGAATGTGAAAGAAGACGCACGAGGCGGCGGCTCGAAGTAGACAACACCCCTTTCCAGCGGTGGGCGATGTCGTATCGTGCGACAGGGAGTATTATTGTAGAACCGAGTCCGCGTCTCGGAAAGCGTGGGATGGAATTGGGCGGAGTGTCTCGCGTGGCTCACTGGAACAGAGAATGGTGACCACCATCCGTTGGCGGATCGACGTGACGAAGGCCGTCCTGCTGGAGCTGGATTGGCACCGTGTCGAGGAGATCGCTCCTCGTCCGATTGGCCTGGGTCGGCACGATTGATCATGAAGGTCGGGTCAACCTCGCGCCGTTCAGTTTGTCCGACCTGTTGTTGAGGGTTGGTCAACCGATCGCCGCGCTTTCATTGGTGCGCTGGTTTCACAAGAGGGGCACCTTCGTGCTCTTGAGGTTGAAGTGGTCCGCGTCAGCGTCGATTCTAGTCGCTTAGGTGCCGGACGCGCTAGACCGTCGGATTTTGATGCCTTTGGGTTGTTGAGGGAGGTGGACAGTCGGGGGAATCTCCATGCGGTTCGGGAATCATCGAGCCCGCCGGCGCGATTCCGTTGAGGCTAGATGGTTGGGAGATGGCCGGAATTCCATTTCGTTTCGGTTGCCAAGGATTTGGTGAGTCGAGGTTGAGAAGGGGAGTTGCTTCACGGAGTGTGCGTGTGGTGTCGTGTTGAGGGGGTCAGAAGGGTTTGAGTTCCAACGATTCGAGAAAATCTTGGTCGTCGCGGTGGGTGGGGAAGGTGATTTCGTGTTCGGTGGGTTCGGGGACAAGTTCCAGGGGAGCGTCGTCCTGATCCGGCGCGGTGGTGGGTTGAATGGTGCGGCCCAGCGTTGGCTGTTTGAGCGGCAGCGGCTCGGTCGTCAGCAGGCCACGACGACGAGCGCAGACCAGACAGAGTTTTTCTTCGGGACCTTCTAGGTAAAGTTCTCCCTGGGAAAGCCGATGATACTCGGTTTGTCCAGGTGCGATAGCGTGGCAGAACTCGCGGGCCGAATCGGGTTTGACCACGACGCGCCAGCCGGGTTCAAAGAGGAATAAGCGGGGGAGGGGGGTCAACCCTTCGCGGTTGGGTCCCAGAGGACGCGCTTGGTTGAGACGAATCGCCGTGGAATCGGGTCGGTTCATGGCTGACGGACTCCTCAGGCGGTGGAAAACGGAGAGGGTTCGCGTCCGCTTCGCGCCAACTCTCGCCATGTCACGTCCATGCCACGTCATCCCCGCGAGCTGAGCTTATGGTGAGGCGGTTGGCTTAGTCGTTCCCACGCCCACTGTGACGGGGGGACGTGGGAACGTCGCGGGATGTTGTTGCCGCGGGAGTCGTCCTGGTCAAGATTGAGCGGTCGCCTTGGGGGGACGGCTGGAGAGCGGTCGATTCGCGTTGGCGTTGGCGTTGGGGGTTGGCAATCCGCAAACGTCGTCGGCACAGGGAATCTCCACGCCGGTTTCGTCGCGGGTCCGGGTGACGGCGTAGCGATTGTACCAGCGGCGTCCCATCGGGGCGATGACCGGCAGCCGCCCGATCCAGGCCAAGGGCCAGGCGAGGGGTTGAATGGCGGCGAGTTTGACCACGCCGTCCCAACCGGAGAAGATGCGTCCGTCGCGTCGGACGACCTGCATCGCGCCCCGGCAACGCTCTGGGGTCAGTTCGGGGTGAACCGTAGCGGGATTCACGGCGGTCAGGTCGATGGGCTGGACCACGTGGGCGGGGTCGCAGGCCGAGACGAAGGCCATCCCCGCGCGGCATTTGGGACAAGCGCCATCGTACAGCACGCGGTAGAGTGGTTGACGTTCGGGAAGACCGGCGACCAGACTGCGGAGCCAAGGACCGGACAGGAAGGCGAAGTTCATGGCGATCATCGCAAGGGCGAACTCGGTGAGTCCTAGGGTCACACCGATGCCCACGTGCATGACGGCGACGGTCACCAGCAGAAGAGGCCGGATGGGCCGATTCCAGATGAGAAAGGGGTAGGCGATTTCGGAGAGGATGGTGGCGTGGGTGGCGAGGTTGATCAGCCAGATATGGTCGGCGAGCCAGGTGAAGTCGAAGGCGTTGAACTCGCGGTCGATCCAGGTAGGCCAGACAGCGGTTCCAGTCCACCACATGCCGCCTTGCAGTTTGGAAATTCCGGCCATGCCGTAGATGACGCAGAGGTGAAGCTGAATCAGCCTCAGCCCTAGGTTGGCCGAGACCGTGGGGGTGGGAACACCACCAGGAAGCGGCCAGGTGGCGATCTTGCCGCCGATCCGTTGGGCCAGCAGCCGTCGTCCGGCCCTCCAGCGAGCGATCAGACGATCCAGCGACACCGCCTGACCTGAGGCCATGCTAACCGCTAGATACAGGCAGAGGGTCGAGAGCATCTGGTCGAACCCGAACATCAGGCCGGGCACTCGCCGCACCGTCGAAACCACGATGATCCAGGTCAACAGGGTGGTCACCCGACTAAAAAGCCCCAGCGTCATCATGGCAGTGACCACTAGGCAGCCGACCCAAACGGTTCGCAACCAGGCGTCGGGCACCCCAAACCAGAACGACCAGGACCAATCCGCGCCTGGCGGCTGGAGCGAGCGGACCGCCTCCTTGGAAAGCCAACCGGAATCGGCGAGGAACACGTCGAGCTCGAGGCCGTAAACCCAGAGGTTCCAGAACGCCAGAAGGCCAGTGACCACCCGAATCAGACCCAGAGGGGTCGGATCGGCGGGTTGAAAGAAGAATTGGTTCCAGCCCCGAGCGATCGACCGCCCTAGGCGAACCAAGTAGTTCAGAGGTTCGCTCAATAATCGTTCCACGTGAACTCTCCGATCAGTTCGGGGGCCGAGTAAAATTCGTCTGCCTCGGGATCAACCCGAGGAACGCGCGGATTGTTGAGACCCTCCCGCACCATTTCAATCGGCGGCACCAAGTGGTGCCGAACCCGAAAGGTCACCTTGTCGCATCCGGTCGTCTCTAACAGGTGACGCGCCACCGACTTGGCCACCCGGGGCTGCTCGCGGACCGCCCCCATCATTTCGGCGTTCTTGGCTTCCATGAAGTCGCGGTACATCGCGTTGCCGAGGTTCATATGACGCTGGTAAAGCAACCGCGGCTTCAACCTCCGATCGGGAAAGCGAACCACCTCCTCGCGTCCCTCCGACTCGAAGCTCAACGTCGCCTCGACCACCGGAGTCGGCGGCGGTTCAGGTGAATAGTAGCGGTAAGAGTAGCCTTGATCGATCAATTGGTAGTATCCGGCGAATTGACTGGCCAACGCCATTTGGATCTCGGAGGCTGGCGCTTGCCCAAACACCGCGGCCAAAATTGCCGTGAGGTGGAAGGCGAGCACTCCGGTCACCACCAACCGCGCCCACAACGGCCAGGGACGGCCCGACACCTCGGCCCCCCCGACGGTTGGAACATTCGGAACCAACTCTCCACGCGGCTCAGTCGCGCCGCGCGACGCCTCGCTTCGACTCATCCTCTCGTCACCTCCATCACCCACCTTTCTGGATGAAGACCTCCTAAATGAACAATCCAACGGACTCGCCTGTGGAATTGGTTCATTCAGACCATCAGTCTCGTAATCACCCTAGAAAGTCCGGTTTAGGTTTGGAATCGTGGCTCGATCTTCTCGGGCGTTGCAAAGATTGTATTCGAGGCGATCGCCTCTCAAACTCCACGGGAATCTCCTAGAAACCCCGGATTTCCCCAAATTCCCGAAGAGAAAAAATTGCCAACCGGACACTTGTGTTTTACAGTAGGAACAGCCGAAGATTAGGGGGCCAAGGATGGCGGGATAGGAAGTGTCGGATAATCCCGTTGACTTTGAGGATGGCAGAAACGGGTTGACTTCCTGGCGAGGTCCTCTCAGCTTCGCGTTTACTCACGGCTAGGCTACCCTTCCATTTCCTTGGAGGTCGTTCGGATGCAGGCTACTCTGGTCATGATGCTGGCTCTCAACGGGGTCGGCTGCCATCACGTTCCCTGCCACAACGTGGTGATTGCCCCCTCGTGCCATTCCTCGTGCTATACCTACTACTCTTGCCAAAGCTGCGTTTCGTGCTACGGCTGCTACGGCTGCACCTCGTGCTACACCCCGGTCAGGCATGGTTTCCTGGGCGGCCTGTTCCGCAAGCATCATGGCTGTCACTCGTGCTATGGCTGCTATGGCTGCACCTCGTGCTATAGCTGCTATGGCTGCACCTCGTGCTATACCTCGTGCTATAGCTGCTATGGCTGCACCTCGTGCTATAGCTGCTATGGCTGCACCTCGTGCTACACCTCATGCCACAGTTGCTACACCTACACCTCGTGCTACGGCGTGAGCTATGCGCCTGTGGCCCCTATTTATGATGCTCCGGCTGCGGCCACCCAGGGAATGTCTGCGGCTCCGATCTACGGTGCTGGCCAAGCCACGGCTCCGGCTTCGGCTCCGGCTTCTCAGCCCGAGGAACCCGCTACCCCTTCTCAGCCCACTCCCCCCTCCTCGCAGCCTGCTCCCCCGGATGAGATGGAAACTCCCGCTCCCGAAGCTCCCGCCCCTGATACTCTGGATCAACCTGGTTTCCCCGTCCTGTAATTTCGGCGGGATCTGACAACCGAGTTCGTCGTTTAGTTCTGGTTGGATTTCCGGCAACGTCCACAACCGTGTTGTGGACGTTGCCGTTTGATTTAGCGACGATATTGAGATGAGCTTGCGTTGTACGACTCGTTGGATTGGCTTGCATTCAAACCGAATCGATTTTTGACGCGAGCGCCTGAAAGAATGGGCCGAGATCGACATTGCCGCCGCTTAGGATGATGCCAACCCGTTGACCTTGAACCGGGAGAGCGCCGTTGAGGATCGCCGCTAAGGGAACCGCGCAAGATGGTTCGATTACGATCTTGAGCCGTTCCCAAACCAGACGCATGGCGTCGATCATCTCGTGTTCACTCACCAGGCCGATTGAGGTCACATGACGCCTCAAAACGGCGAAGGGTCGCACGCCGAGCGCAGTCCGCAGCCCATCGGCGAGAGTCTTGGGGTTGAGCGAGGGTTGGATTTGGCCAAGTTCGAGCGAACGCTTGGCGTCGTCAGCGCAGGCGGGTTCGGCCCCAAAGATACGAATGGGTTGCGACTGCGAGGTGGTCGAGGTGTAAGCTAGTGCGGCCAGAGCGGTTCCGGCCAGCAGACCGCCGCCGCCCACCGGAGCGACAACCGCATCGAGCGGCTCGGGACCGGCCTGCTCGAACAGTTCCCACGCCGCGGTCCCTTGACCAGCCACGACTCGCCAATCGTCGTAGGGGTGGATCAGCTCATAGCCGTAACGCTCGATGAGAGCCGCCACAGTCTGCTCGCGGGATTGCTGGGTCGGTTCGCAATCGACCACCTCCGCTCCTTGAGCCAGGGTCGCGGTTCGCTTGACCTGAGGCGCGGTGTGAGGCATGACGACCACCACGCGGGTGCCGGTCAGCTTGCCTGCTAGGGCCAGAGCCTGCGCATGATTGCCCGAGGAGTGGGTGATCACACCGCGACGCCGAGTGGGTTCGTCGAGTTGCAGCAGCGCGTTAATCGCGCCTCGGAACTTAAACGCGCCAACCCTCTGGAAATTCTCACACTTGAAGACCAACCATGCGCCGGCGATCTCGTCGAGACCGCGACTGGTCAGAATCGGGGTTCGATGAGCGTGGCGGGCGATGCGGGCCGCTGCCTGGGGCACGACCAAGGGATCGGGAACGATCGGTTCGGACCACAAGGCGGGTGAGGAACGCCGTGGCGACGCCGCTCCAGCGTCACCAACCAATTGGCCAGGCAGCGCATGGGAATCCGGCGCGTCCATCGTGATTTCAATCCTTGATGCCATATTGAAGTCGCTGCGCCTTCGCTTTGGCCTCTTCGGCTTCGCGGATTTTGCCGCAGCGTTGGTAGATGACCGACAAGGCGGTGTGGCTGAAGAAGTCGTCCGGTTCGAGTTCCACGACTTTGAGCGCGTGCGCGATTGCCTCGTCGAACTGACCGAGATCGACATGGAGCTTAGCGAGCATGCCGTGGGATATCGCGTGGCCCGGCTCAAGCGCGATGGCTTCCTGAAGCTTGGCGATGGCCCCCGGTTTGTCGCCGGCATCGCGCAAGGCGACGGCTTCGTCATAGAGTTGTTCGGCAGTGGGCATGGCGGCGTCTCGGCGTTGTTCGAGGTCAGGTTGCCGAAAGTTGGCGCGGGACAACCCGGCGGCTCGGAATCCCTAGTTCGACGTCGCAACCGATTCAAACGGTCGCTAGGAACCTCATTATAAGCTGGGCGCTCCGCTTCGTCAGGAGATCGATCCGCCTGGTTGGCAGATCGCTCCGCCATGCTGTCCAAACAGCGCGGTTCCATCAA
>Ga0209017_10000170_pt1 | contig 66035 bp, 59 predicted proteins | sample YNPBryunderm2012_FD_185812 | JGI IMG/M metagenome (GOLD analysis project Ga0209017, IMG submission 185812) | Anoxygenic and chlorotrophic microbial mat microbial communities from Yellowstone National Park, USA - YNP Bryant MS undermat 2012... ... | reverse complement strand
GATGATAGCTATTTTAGAAAAAGCTCTATAACCGACCGGGTAAACAGGATTAGGATTTTTCTAACGCAGTTCTTATCAATCTATAATTTAAGAAAAGGGTTGACGAATTTCGGTTGAACAGATACAATCGCACCCTGCAACTTAGGATTTACAAAGTCCGTAAAGGCGAAGGTAATCCATCAAGCTACACTCATGGGTGAGAGGCGCCCGAAGGAAGGTTAATATGGAAAATATTGTGCTTGAAGCTACCAGGCGAGATGTTTTTGGAAAAAAAGTCAAAGCCCTCCGCAGACAAGGAAAGCTGCCGGCTGTGGTGTATGGACATCAGTTTCCCCCACAACCAATCCTGCTTGACTATCGGCAGGCAAGCCGCACTTTAACGGGAATCTCCAGTTCCCAATTAATTGAGCTCAATCTTGAAGGACAAAAGGTTCCGGTTTTAGTGCGGGAGCGTCAACATCATTCCCTTACCGGCAATATGATGCACGTTGATTTTTTAGCCGTTTCCATGACTGAAGCTTTGCGTGCATTTGTTCCCATCGAACTGGAAGGTGAAGCTCCGGCGGTAAAGGACTTTGGCGGTGTTGTTGTTACTGGCTTAGAGGAGATTGAGGTTGAGTGTTTACCAAAGGATCTGCCGGAGAAGATAACCGTTGACTTATCCAGACTCGCAAAGATCGGGGATGGCATCTACGTCAAGGATCTGGTTCTGCCTCCGGGTATTGAGGTGCTAAGCGAAGGCGACGAGATGGTCGTTCTTATCACTGCTCCGGAAGGAGAGGAAATCGAGGTTGAAGTCGGCGAAGGGTTTGAACCCGAGGTAATCGAGAAAGGCAAGAAAGAAGAGGCAGATTTCTAAATTTATTCTGACCTTCGTATGCGAGCTTCATCAAGCCTCATCCAGAATGGATGGGGCTTGAGCGTTTATTAATCTCAGCATCGTCTGTACAATTTGAGCTGATGCTCCCCAAAGGATTTCCCCATCATACGGTCGATAATAGATGGTGGGTATCTTGACAACCGGAGGGGGTAAATGCCTTTCTTCGATCCAGTAGTTTGCGGAATCGGCTAACCAATTAAGCGGGATGGTAAAAATTTTTTGGACTTCACTTTGGGAAGGATGGAAAGGGTAGGGATAAGGGATGATCCCCACAATGGGGTGAATTTCATAATTTGTGACAGTGAGCAGAGGAGGAAGTTTGCCAACAACTTCAACATCCTCAGGGGATAGCCCGATTTCCTCCTGGGCTTCACGTAATGAAGTGGTTTCAGGGGAAGTATCTCCGGGTTCGATCCTTCCCCCTGGAAAAGCCACCTGCCCGCTGTGTGGGTCATTGGCTACGCTTCGCCGAATAAACAACAAACTCCATTGTTTCCTTACAAATACAAAAGGTACTAAAATTGCGGCTTTCACCGCGGGTGCTGGAAAGCGAAAATTGCGGTCAAAAATGGGGGAAATTGGCTCACAGGATTTGAAAACATTCTGTAAAAACTTACTCAATTCGGTTTTTGAGTAGCGGTTCAGGATGTCCATCTACTCATCAGAGGTAAGTTCTTCTGGTTCAGCGGCATTCGCTGGTAAACTGGTTGAAAATAATCCAGCAAGGGTTGGTCTGGCAAAAACCAGGTAACCGGTGTGAGCTACCATGCGGTCAGTGGGACGCAACTTATCTGCAAATGGACGATAATAGCGAATGAGTATCTCACATACTTCGAGAAACCCGAAATGATGATGGCTCAGGGCAGAAAGCAACTTCTGGACTTGATTGGTGGTAGGGAGGATTGCCCCAAAATTGCCGCCAGGTTTTAATGCTTTAGCAACTTGTTCGATGTACTCAAATGGATTAGGTAAATCTAAGAATAAGGCATCTGCCTCATTTTCATCAAAACCTTCTCCAATGTCTTTGGTCTTGAGGGTAACGCGTTCTTCCAGACCCAGTTGTTGGAGATTTTTGCGGGCTAAATTTTGGATATCGGCGCGCAGGTCATAAGAGATGACGCGGCCACTTTTGCCAACGTACCAGGCGAAAGCGGTGGTAAGCGCTCCAGAACCGGTACCAGCTTCGAGGATCGTTTGTCCCTCTCCGATACCTAACTTCAAAAGGATATAGCCAATATCTTTCGGGTATAGAATTTGGGTATTGCGTTTTGTCTCTATGAGCAAATCGTGAAGAGTGGGTTTTAGCAGGACGTATGAGCTGCCGGTGTGGCTGTAGACTTCACTCCCCCATGGAATACCAATCAATTGATCATGAGAGACCACACCACGATGGGTGTGAATATGTGATCCGGGTGTTAGGCGAACGAATATTTTTTTGTTTGTCGGGCTCACCAGTTGCGCCAGGTCACCGACCGATGTAAAAGTGGATGAGGAGTTGTGACCATCCATTCGATATACCTATTGGTTTGGAATGCGGATCAGACTAAGCCAGTAACCAATAAAAAGACACCCGACTGCACCAAAAGTAGCAGAGCCAACCTGTAAAGTCCCAATCTTTCCAAAAGTAAGGTTGAAAGACGTTCCTGCCCAATGCCCGACCCAAAACCCGATCCAGCTTAGTGAGATGTAGAAGATCAATCTACCCAATCCACCACCGCGCCAGAGATGAAACAGGCTACCATATAAGGTTGATAGGATCAATCCAAACAGAAAGCTTACGAAAGACATAAGATTTCCCAGGATCAAGATTGGACTTGTTGAATCATACCACCACCCAGGCACTCCTCTGCCTGATAAAATACGGCTGACTGTCCTGGGGTGATATCCCAATAGGGTTGCGATAATTCTACTAGACAAGAACCATCTTCCAAAACTTTCAGGTGCGCATCCAGGAAGGGTGAAAGATAGCGAACTTTTACTGCTAATTCAAATTCCTTTGCTGGGGGTGCGCCTTGAATCCAGTTAATTCTGGTAACGATAAAATTCTTTTTGCGCGTCTCCTCTTTAGAACCGACGATGAGCGTATTATTGATGATATCCTTATCAATAACGTAGATGGGTTGGCCAACACTGACCCCTAATCCCTTTCGTTGACCAATGGTATAAAAGGGCAAGCCACGGTGTTGACCGAGGGATTTTCCACGAGTGTCGATGATCGGTCCTGGAGAAGGTGGATTTTCCAGATGTCGCACTAAAAATGAACGATAGTCCTCGCCACCCAAAAAACAGAGATCCTGGCTTTCGGGTCGATGGGCTACCGGGAGCTGAAAATCGCTTGCCATTTGGCGAACTTCTGCTTTGGTAAATTCTCCCAGGGGGAATAGCGTGCGAGCTAAATCAGCTTGGGTGAGAATGTGAAGCACATAAGATTGATCTTTGTTGATATCCTTGGCGCGCAGGAGGTGAAAAACACCTTGATGATCGAGGACTTTTCGAGTGTAATGGCCGGTGGCGAAATAGTCAGCTCCCAAAGAAAGAGCAAACTCGAGCAATGCTCCCCAGCGGATCAATCGATTGCACTGAATACAGGGATTAGGGGTTATTCCCTGCTGGTAACCTTCGATAAAATAGGTGACAATCTGACGATAAAACTGTTCCCGGACGTCTAAGGTGTAAAAGGGGATATCCAGCCTGGCTGCCACTTTTTTTGCTAACCGCATCGAATCAGGTGTGCAGCAACGATTAACCGACGCTTTACCGCTCTCACTCCATAAGTTCATCATGACACCGATTACGTTGTAGCCTTGTTTCTGTAGTAAGACAGCAGCTACAGAGCTATCAACGCCACCACTCATACCAACAACAACCGTTTTTCCCATCATAAGCTACAGAGGTCCGCTCTAGCCTCTCAAGATTTCAATCTTTTCGATCAGACAACCGAAAAAGCTCTCTAAGTGTTCGGCGGTTGTATCTTTCCCAAGGGTGACTCGGAGAGAACTTAAGGCTAAATTGGGCGATAAGCCGAGCGCTAAGAGAACTTCGGACGGAGAAGGGCTGCCGGTTTTACATGCTGATCCCGATGAACAGGCAAAACCTTCTATATCTAATAGAGTCAGCAGTTTTTGGCTGTCTACAGCCTCGAAGACAAAACTGGCATGGTTGGGTAAGCGTTGAGTGGGATGACCGGTCAAGGCGCTGTTGGGGATTTTCTGACATACCTGTTCAATCAGTCGATCTCGCAGGATTGGCAAACTGGCATTCCATTGGGCTTGATTCTTTTGAACGAATTTCAAGGCATGACTCATGCCTACGACATAAGGCACATTCTGCGTTCCTGAGCGCAATCCTCCTTCTTGTCCTCCACCAGTTTGACAGGGTAGGATAGGCGTTCCTCTACGGACATAGAGGACACCAATTCCTTTTGGTCCATAGAACTTATGAGCGCCGAGCGAGAGCAGATCGACATTAAGGTCTTGAACATCCAGCGTTAAATAAGGTGTTGCCTGAACGGCGTCTGTGTGGAATGGGATACCGTTCTCGCGGCAGATTTCACCGATTTCTCGAATAGGATTGATGGTGCCAATTTCGTTATTGGCGTAAATCACTGACACCAGAGCTGTGTTTGATCGCAGGTGCTGGCGAACAAGGTCAGGATCCACCCTTCCATACGAATCAACGGATAAAATTTCGAGGTCAAAGCCAAAGGTTTTGGCTAATTGTGCGGCAGTATGAGAGATGGCATGATGTTCAACGGCGCTGATCAGGATATGATTCGCTCCACTTTTTTCGCGGCGCGCGAATGCTACCCCTCGTAAAGCCAGGTTATCGCTTTCGGTGCCCCCTGAAGTAAAGATAATCTCTTCAACAGAACAGTTTAAGTGCGTGGCAATGACTTCGCGAGCTTCTTCTAGAGCTGCTTCCGCGTGTTGGCCGAAGCGATGGATGGATGATGGATTGCCAAATTCTTGCCGAAAAAATGGCAACATTGCGTCGATGGCTTCTTCCGCCATCGGTGTTGTAGCAGAATAATCCAAATATACTCGATCCGTTCTCATGGTCACTGGAGTAATTATATCCTAATTAGGTTGGTTGCTCCAATGCGAAAAAACATCGGAATGTGATAGACTCATTGATTGTGCAGCGAAGAACTAATCTCTACCTTGATATAATTGGTGTAGAAATATCGCATTGGAGGATAACATGATTCAAATCAAGTTCGGGACTGATGGTTGGCGTGGTGTAATTGCCGAAGATTATACCTTTTTGAATGTGAGGCGTTGCGCTCAGGGATTTGCTAATTTTTTGAAAGATTTTGGTTATAAAGGTGAGGATGTCGTTATCGGATATGATCGTCGGTTTCATTCAGAAAATTTTGCCGCAGCCGCGGCAGAGGTGATGGCCGGCAATGGATTTGGAGTCTGGTTGACAGAAACAGCAACCCCAACGCCAGTGATCGCTTATTCAATAGTCGAAAAGGGTGCAGCCGGCGGAATTAATATCACTGCTTCTCATAATCCGCCGACCGACAATGGCTTTAAAGTGCGCAATGAATTCGGAGGCGCGATTGATCCGAAAAATCTGGTAGAGATTGAAAATCGAATCCCGCAGGACGAGGTTGGCATTAACCGAATGCCTTTTGAACAAGGCCATCAGGCCGGTAAGATCCGCCTATTTGATCCGGCTCCCGCTTACATTCAGCAACTTCACAGTCTGGTCGATCTTGAAAAAATCCGTCGTTCTGGTTTACGAATATGTGTCGATCCAATGTGGGGCAACGGTATTGGCTGGTTTCCCCGTTTACTTGAAGGTGGAACGACCACTGTAATTGAAATACACAATCAACGCAATCCTATCTTTCCCGGCATGAAGCGACCAGAACCTATTCCACCCAACATCAACGAGGGATTAAAAGCCGTCCTGGACACTCAATCGGACGTTTTGATCATCACCGATGGAGATGCTGATCGGGTTGGTGTTGGAGATGAAAAAGGTGTTTTTATTGATCAATTGAGGGTATTTGGATTATTAGCTTATTATCTTCTGGAAGTGAAAGGGGAACGAGGACCGATTGTGAAAACCCTTTCGACAACAACCATGTTGAACAAACTGGGCAAAATTTATGGTGTTCCGGTCTATGAAACCGGAGTCGGGTTTAAATATGTAGCGCCAAAGATGCTGGAAACCCATGCCATGATCGGAGGCGAAGAATCCGGTGGCTATGCCTTTCATGGGCATGTACCTGAAAGAGACGGCATTTTGGCAGCTCTTTACCTTCTGGATATGATGGTTGAACTTGGGAAGAAGCCCTCGGAACTGGTTGATTTACTGTTTCGTGTTGTCGGTGAACACTATTATTCTCGGATCGACACTCCATTTGATGGCAACCGAAAGGAGTACGAGGAAAAGATCCTCACGGCAAATCCTCCCTCGATTGGGGGACTCGCTGTAACCAGCCTGGATACGACCGATGGCTTCAAATTCTCATTGGAAGATGGTGGATGGTTGCTGATTCGGTTCTCTGGAACAGAACCAATTATTCGCGTGTATACTGAAACGACCTATGCGGATCGAGTTGATCAAATTCTCCAGGATGGATTGAAAATTGCGGGTGTGCGGTGACGCATGGTGCTGATTGATACGCATTGCCACTTATATTTGCCTGAATTTAAAGCAGACCTAGCTGAAGTGATTGGGCGTGCTATTGACAATCAAGTCACGGGGATGATTGTTGTTGGGATTGATGCGGAAACCAGCCGACAAACAATTCATTTAGCGGAGCTATACACAGAGATTTACGCCGCTGTAGGAATTCATCCAAACAGCCAGGTATTAAATATTGATGAAGAGTTGAGACAGATTCAGGAGTTGTTATTTCATCCGAAAGTACTTGCAGTAGGCGAGATTGGTTTGGATACCTATCGCGGGTACGTTTCATTAGCTGAGCAAAAAACTCGCCTGCAACGGCAATTGGAACTGGCTTCGGAAGCAGGTTTACCGGTGATCATTCACAATCGCAATGCTATAGAGGAAATGTATCCAATCCTGAAAAAATGGGCTGAAGCGCAAACAACAGTCCTGCAAGCAAACAAAAAGCGGATAGGCGTTCTGCATTCTTTTTCCGAGGATGTTGGGTGGGCGCAACGGATGATTGATCTGGGTTTCTCGATTGGGATAAGCGGAGTAGTCACGTTTCCCAAGGCGCATAAGGTCAAAGAAGTAGTTATGGGTGTTCCCCCGCAGTTTCTACTCCTGGAAACAGATGCGCCGTATCTGAGCCCTCAACCTCAACGCGGGAAGCGAAATGAACCGGCTTATCTCAATTACACTCTGCAAGAGATGGTAAATTTAACGGGCAATTCGATGGAATCTCTCGCCAATGTGACAACATTTAATGCTCAAAATCTTTTTGGAATAGATTGACGTGAATCCACCACAAAATTTTCTCGCTCCAATTCTTTCTGACTTGTCCAAAGTCGAAAACCGAATGCGCGCTTTGGATGACCATCATCATCAAGAGTTGTCCAATGCGCTTGAACATTTATTATCTTCGGGTGGCAAACGCATACGTCCAGCCGTAGCTCTACTGACTGGCCGGATGTATCAGGGTGATATTCAAAAGTTAGTTTCCTTGAGCGCTGCCATCGAATTGCTCCACACCGCAACGTTGGTTCATGACGATTTGATTGACGGCGCTTTACTACGCCGAGGTATCGCTACGTTAAATGCTAAATGGTCTCCTGCGGCAACTGTTTTAACCGGTGACTATATCTTTGCTCAAGCTGCTCGTTGCGCTGCAGAAACCGAGTCCGTATATTTGATGAAGCAGTTTGCCAAAACCCTGGCAATTATTGTCAATGGGGAAATCGATCAGTTGTTTTCTACTCATCGATATTCGACTCGGGAAGAATACTTCAAGAGAATTTACGCTAAAACGGCTTCATTATTTGAGTTGGCTTCGAGTGCGGCGGCGCATTTAAGCGATATCTCTGATGCCGAAGTCGAATCGATGCGTCAATTTGGTTATGCGTTGGGAATGGCATTTCAGATTGTGGATGACATCCTCGATTTTACCGGTGCTCAAGAAACGGTCGGTAAACCGGTCGCAAATGATTTGCGACAAGGTCTGATTACTTTGCCTTTTATCTGTTACTTAGAAAAGTATCCAGAAGATCAAGAAGTCCAGGCGGTTCTTGGAGGCGAAAAAGCTAATATCGACAAACTAGTCACAGATATTCGGGAAAGTGGAGCTGTTCAGGACGCTTTTCAAATTGCTCGCGATTATATTCGTCAAGCAGTTGAAATTTTAGAAGACCGTCCTGCGTGTGAAGAACAAAAAGCCCTCAAAGAACTGTCAGAATATGTAATCTTGCGGCACATTTAATTTTTTTGGCAATTTATCCCTTGACGGATTGTTTTTCAGGTGATATATTAGCGCCCAATATGATGTCAGACTGCGCGACCACCACCAATACGATGACCACCACTACCTACCCAAACCGGTGGGGCGTTCGCGCTTAATTGGCTAGTGAAGAAAACCGATTAACCAAAACGCCCCATCTGGGGCGTTTTTTTATCATAAAGAAAACGAAAAGGAGTGAATGATGGAAAATCTTGCCCCCCTTGATCAACCGGTCTTCGCAGTTCCTCAGGAGAACTTAATCCCAGTCAATGATTATTTGAGAAAAATGATGGACATTCCTCCCTCGCGAATGTTCCTGATTAATAAATCTTTGAAGGTTTTTCAAGAGAAATATCCCGGACAGCCCATTTTCGATGCGTCTCAAGGAGATGGAGGCGCCAGCTTGCCTGGAGTCCTGCCAGAAATCCTAGAAAAAGCCGCCGAAATGCAAATCAAACATGGGACATCCTACGATATGCCCTACGGGACAGATGATTTCCGTCGTTCGGTGATTGAAGATTACTGGAAACTTGATTCTCCGTTGGGAATTACGCCGGCCAATGTAGTTGGTACAGCCGGGGGGCGAGATGCTTTGGTAAAAGCCTATCAAGCGATGCTATCGCTTGGATACGGCCGCATTGGCGACGTGATCATCGTTTCCAGAGTGCCTTGGATTTCCTACAATTGGGGACCTTATGGAATTGGCGCAAATGTCCTTTATGCCCCTGGAGAACCAGAAAATGGCTGGGCATATACTGAGGAGAGCATTCAGGAATGTGTGGATTATGCAGCCAAACTGGGACGCAAGGTTGCTTGTTTGGTTATTACCAATCCTGATAATCCAACCGGATTGACATTATCGGTTGAAAGGCAAGTCAGCCTGGCAAAGAAAGCTTTAGAGATTGGGGTGGCATTCGTGTTGTTTGATTGGATGTACCATTACGTGACGGATGAACAGCCCATGGATCTTAATTCCTTCTTACAATATTTTACAAAAGAGGAACGAAAGCGGTTAATATTTTTGGATGGAATAACCAAAAGCCTGGGTGGTTCGAATATCCGCAATAGTCATTTAATTGCTTCAGAAGAAGTGATTAAGTTCATCGTTTCGCGGGCATCGCATACGGTCATGCCACCGTATTTTTCTTTGGCGGTAGCTATGGCAGCTTATCAGATGGGGTATGATAAAGCTTCCAAACCCATTGTCGAGCCTACCAATGCCAGCCGCAAGGCTTTAAAAGAATTCCTGGATAAACATCAGTTCAAGTACATACTGGGGAAAGGTTATTATGCTTTTATCCATGTTGGAGCGTGGTTGAAAGCAAAGGGGTGGACAGATACAGAACCGATGGGCCAGTATTTTGCTGAAGAATTTGGTTTAGCGGTGGTACCGGGTGCGTTCTTCTCTGCTTATGGCGGAGAATGGATCCGCTTCTCTTATGCGACACCAGTAGAAAGAACGTTAGGCGCTTTGGAACGCCTGGTTCAAGGTTTGAAGAGCCTGGAGGCCTTATGAGTGATTATCAGCCAAATTTGTTTGTGGAAAAATTTCGTCATGCTCTAGAAGTAGCAGAGCAGACCAATCCACAAAGCGGCATCTGCGGTTATGAGCTAGAGTGGAATATGCTCGACTCGCGTCTCTGGCCGCTATTGACAGTTGGGTCAGGCCCGGAACGGATTTCGTTTGTGGATTATCTGCGTGATGAAATTCTACCGCCTTCCTTCCGATCCCTATCTCAATTAGAGGTCTATCACTGGATGATCGAGTGGGCAACGCGACCCTATTATCATTTGATTGGAGCTGTATATGAGTCAAGAATATTGGAGGCGGTCTTAATTAATGCCCTACATCAAGCCAGCGAAAAATTTGGCGAAAGGTTTTATTACTGGCATGGAAACTTGCTCTTTCAACCCCAGTTTGGCAAGGATTGTATCCCAGGTTCATGGAATTTAGCCAAACGACGTTACCTTGAGCGATGTGTGGATTTATATGGAGCAGCCTTAGCGACAGCGGGAATCCATACAAATCTTTCTTTACCAGAAACTTTGCTCTCCTGGGATTTTGTCCACCAAAATCAAAATTTAGCCAACCATATCAGTCAACCTTTTCAGCATCTCGACGAATATAAAAATTATGTGTATATCCGCTCCACGCGACTGCTCAGAGCTTTTGCAGCCCTTTTCATTGCGACAACCGCTTCGACGCCCTTTGTCAGCCAGTATCGCAACGGAAAGCAGGTAATTGTTCTCGCCAAAGCCGATTCGGTTCGCAACATGACCTTTCCGAATCCCATTTTGTTGGATTTGCCTGGCCTATATCGCTCATATGAGGACTATTTGCGCATTTCTTATGAGTTGGTTCGTAAAGGGATTCGATTTGGAAATAACAACTGGACTCCGGTTCGGGCGCGTTCCTTTTCTGAACCGGTAGAGCGCTTGATTGCGATCACCTCCGACCAATTGCGCCAATTATATGCACGAGGTCTTTACACCGCCAGCAAAGACGATCAAGCTGAAGAAATGGCAAGAGAAATTGAAAAACAGAATCTCCTGGCACGGATTAATATCCCGATGTCCAGGGTTGAGGTACGCTGTGACGAGGGGGGACATGACATGGAGACGGATTTGGCAAATCTGACTCTAAAATATCTTCTATTGCTCCGTTTTTATAGCGATCCATCCTTTGCGGTGAGCTTTCGGTATGATACAGAAGATATTGAGCGCGCTAGGCGCAATGAAGAAAAAGCTGCTCGCCATGGCCTAGATGCCGAAATCGAAAATCCTCTCAGTGGGAAACCCATCAGAGTGCGGGAATTTTTGGGATGGGTTTTGGAAGAAGTCACGCCACTGGCAGAGGGGTTAGAAATGACTTCATTCCTTAACCCCTTGGTCGAAATGTCAAAGGGTGCACCCAATACCTCCCAGAAGATCCGTCGGCGTGTTTTGCAGGAACTGGGCGAGGTCGACGAGATCCCCCTTGAGTATTTACAGAGATTAGCCGAAGAGCGTGAAGAAGCGGTCAAGAACGATATCGCCACGATCCAAGGTGAACTCTATCGTTTGGGGAATGAGGTAAATAAATTGGAGAACCTGATCCAACGCGGTCGCGATGAGTATCGTCAATACCCCAATATTCCCATCTCATTTAAGCCGGTGCGACCGCTACAAGTCATCAAAGTTTATGCTGATAAGACCTCAGAAATCGTTGACCTTGCCATGCAACTCATCCAAATTCCATCCGTAACTGCCTGTACGAATGAGAGATTGGAAGATGTGGCTTCTGCTGCTTCGTTTATTTGTAACTATGCTGAAAGAAGTGGCCTGGAAGTTCGCTATTTCAACAAACACAAATATCCTGCCTTACTGATCGGATTCCCCGGTCATCTTTATGTCCCGGTTACTTTAAGTGGACATTTCGATGTTGTGCAACCTGCTCCAGATGAATCTCAATTCCAGCCTCGTTTAGAGGGAGACTATCTTATCGGTAGAGGGGCAGCGGATATGAAAACAGTGGTAGCCACTTATCTGGTGTGGTTCAAAGACCGCCTAATGCAGAGTGAACCATACCCAGCCGTAAATCTTTTATTGGTTGGCAATGAAGAAAATGGCGAGTTTGAACCGATGGGGACACCTCATGTTTTGGCTCAGATTGGCAACGAAGGATACCCCTTACCGGAGTTATTTATTGCTGGTGAGCGAACTGGCGAAAAAGGCGATGAATTGCTGGGTGAGATCTGTACCTCCAACCGAGGGATCATGCGGTTTGACATTATTGCGCGGGGCACACGGGCGCATACGAGCCAAACTTCTGTTGGAAGTCTGGTAAAGGCAGACCTGCCTGCCAAGTTGTTTGACTTCCGGCAGAAAATGATTGAGCTTTTCCAGCGCAGTCTCCAGCTTTCTAACCCGGATCGGTGGAATTCTCAATTTCAAATACCTTTTGTGCGCATTGGGGAAGAGGGCTTGTACAATGTCTCACCAGAGTTTGCTATTATGGGTGTAGAGGTTCGCCCAATCCCTGAAGAAAATGTCGATGAACTGGTAAAGAATCTTGAAGAACTATGTCGTCAAAATGAACTGGAATTTCACTTGAAGGTATGCGAAAAAGGGATACGTTGCAGTCCGGAAAACCCCTATTTACGGATTTTACTGGAGGCGTATCAAGAGGTTGCCAAAGAGCCGCCCAGGATAGGCAAAAAATTACCTGCTACAAGCGCTCGTTTTGCGCCAGCGGGTCAGGGAGTTGTGTGGGGTCAGAGTGGTATTGATCCTCATGGGTATAACGAAAAACACTATATTCCCAGCATAAAGCCTTACTACGAGGTTTTATCCGCTTTTGCCAGGCGACTTGAAGGACAAACAGTAATTTCTGTCAAGGAGAACGAACGATGAAAGATAAGCCACTTCTAATAATGAAATTCGGGGGTACATCGGTTGGCAGTAGCGAGGCAATGACAGGTGTCAAAGGTATTGTAGAGAACACTATTAAGGAAGGATGGATGCCAGTAGTGGTTTTATCAGCCATGTCCGGAGTCACCGATGATTTGCTTCGCTCCACGGAAATGGCAAAAAATCGCCGCTATGATCAGGTTTTACAAGTTGCCGGCGCCCTGACTACTCGACATTATCAAGTAGTGGACGATCTAATTAAAGAGACCGAACGGAAAGTCTTTGTTAAGCAACAAATCGATCAGTTGATCAGCATGTTTGCTGAATACTGTCGGGCGATTGATATCATTGGAGAAGCTACGCCACGCGTCCTGGATGCGATCGCTGGGATTGGTGAAATGCTGTGTGTGCGCATTTTCGCTGAATACTTAAACGCTAGCGGAATCTCAGCCAGGTCTATGGACGCTACAAAGTTGATTGTGACCGATAGCGCCTATCAAGCTGCTCACCCGATTCGAGAAAAAACGGAGCGTAAAGTCAAAGAAATGCTGTTACCTGTAATAAGCTCCAAAATTGTGCCGGTTGTGACAGGTTTCATTGCAGCGACTGAGGATGGAACTACCACTACGCTTGGACGCGGAGGCAGTGACTACTCGGCAGCTTTATTGGGCGCCTGTTTACCGGCCAGGGAGGTTTGGATTTGGACGGATGTCGATGGTGTGATGACAGCTGATCCGCGGATTGTTCCAGAGGCAACCACCATTGATGTGTTGACTTTTCGGGAAATCGGTGAGCTGGCTTACTATGGGGCAAAGGTTGTTCATCCCAAGACCATGCAACCCTTGATTGATGCCGGGATTCTTATTCGAGTAAAGAACACCTTTAACCCTTCGCATCCAGGTACTCTCTTGACCGTGGAGAACGATAAGCAAACCAATGGCGTAATCAAAGCGGTAACTTCAATCAAGGGGCAATCTCTGGTGACCATCGAGGGGCGTGGTATGCTAGGGGTACCCGGAGTTGCCGCACGAGCTTTTGGCGCTGTTGCAGCTACCGGGACGAGCGTTCCCTTGATTACGCAAGCCTCCTCAGAACAATCGATTTGCTTTGCGGTTCCGCAAAAGTCTGTTGAAACTGTTTTGCGATCCTTGAATGAAGCTTTTAGCCGGGAATTGGCGACCAGAGACATTGATCGCATCTGGGCAACCGACGAGGTGGTGATTGTTACGATTGTTGGGGCTGCGATGCGCAGCACACCTGGCATTGCCGGACGGATCTTCGGCAAATTAGGTGCAAATGGGATCAATGTCATTGCAATTGCTCAGGGTTCATCGGAGGTATCCATTTCCCTGGTCATCGATCGCGCTGATGAACAAAGGGCTGTGCGGGCTATTCACGAATTAATTGTGCCAAATAGTTGAAATATTCCCTTGCAATAGGGCGACTTTAGATTATAATTGCAATACAAACACAGATCAGACGTATCTTAAAAAACGGAATGTGAAAAATCCCCTTATATGGTTGACATGGGTGGAAAACCCCAGATATTGGGTTTTTAGGGCGAGGTAGCTCAATGGTGGAGCAGGGGACTCATAAGCCCTTGGTTGTGGGTTCAAATCCCACCCTCGCCATTTTTATTTAATGATTTGTTCTCCATCATCTGTCCTTTGAAGGTGTAAGATGAATAAATTTGAAAAATTATTATCCGAAGCCACAGTGATACTTCTGGATGGGGCAATGGGTACGATGTTGATGTCAAAAGGCATGGAAGCCGGACAAGCTCCTGAAAAGATGAATCTTGAGCATCCGGAGGTGGTGAAAGAAATTCATCGCGCGTATATCGAGGCTGGGGCCAATGTTATCCTAACCAATACATTTGGAGGTAATCGTTTCCGCCTGAGCAGACATGGGTTAGATGACCGCGTGCGCGACATTAATCTTGCTGCAGCCGAATTAGCCCGCGCAGTAGCCGATGAATATCCAAACGTTATTGTTGCGGGATCAATGGGGCCGACCGGCGAACTGATGGCGCCGCTTGGAAAATTGACCTATGAAGCGGCAGTTCAAGCGTTCGCAGAGCAGGCTGCAGGATTGTCCAGCGGCGGAGTGGATGTGATTTGGATTGAAACAATGGCCGACCTGCAAGAAGTAAAAGCGGCTGTTCAGGGGGCGCGATTGGTCACCCGCCTTCCGATTACTGTAACCATGACCTTTGAGAGCAAAGGGCGGACGATGATGGGTGTCACGCCTGAGCAATTGGTTCAACTCGCCAACGAGCTCGAGTTGAGTGCTGTTGGGGCAAATTGTGGCAAAGGACCTCAAGAATTAGAAGCGGTCATTGATCGCATGCACAAAGCAGGTTGTCAAAAACCCATTATCTCTAAAGCTAACGCCGGAATACCTAAACTAGTGGATGGAAAAGTGGTTTATGATGGTTTGCCAGAGGTCATGGCGGAACATGCCCAAAGCGTGCGTCATCTCGGGGCAAAGTTAATTGGAGCTTGTTGCGGTAGCTCACCGCAGCATATCCACGAGATGCGCCAGGCACTTTTCTTTGAAATGAAATAAAAAATCCCTCTATAGAGGGATGGGGGTAACCGTATCTTGGGGTGCCAGATGGGTCTCGAACCCACAACCCTCGCATCCACAGTGCGATGCTCTGCCAATTGAGCTACTGGCACCGTAATTTTTGTAAAGCCATTTTATCATGACTTTGCTTCACCGACAAGGAGCGGTAGCAATTTTTTATCAATCTCAGAGTTTTTTATTTTGGTCTGCTCACCACTGCTTAGCGATTTTAGGGTGATCGTATTACTGGCAATTTCATCAGGGCCGAGAAGGATTGCAAAAGGAATTTTCATTCGATCCGCATATCTTAATTGCTTATTCAAGCTGGCTGCCTCGGGATAGGTAATCACGTTTATTCCTTTCTCCCTCAGTTGATGGGCAAGCTTGATTGAGAAAGGCAAAGATTCATTCGAGAATGTCGTAACAAGAACTTTTGCCGGATGGGAATAGATATCAGGCGGGATACAGCCATACTCCTGCAGAATTAGTGAGATGACAACATCACCCATCGCAAATCCTACCGCTGGTAATGGATCACCGCCAACTGCAGCTAATAAATCATCGTAACGACCTCCACCGAGAATAGATCTTCTTACGGTTCCGCCAATGTCTTTAGCTTCAAATACCGTAGAGGTGTAATAATCCAAACCGCGAATTATATTCGGATCGAATTCGACAAACTCGCTGGCCGATTCGTTTTCTAAGGCTTGAAAGATACGGATTAAATTCGGTGACTCTCTCCAGAGTTCGGTGTTTTGCAACAAGTTTACAATTCCATTAATTTGGGATGTGTTTAGCCCCTCGTCTCGGGCATAATTTTGCCATTCCTGGAATTCCATTTTCTCCTTACGATCGATCAGGCGAAAGACGACCGACCGCCTTTCAGCAGGGATGCCCAAATGATTTAGACAGTTTTCCATCAGTTTGCGGTCATTAATAAATATTTTTACTTGGGTAGAGGACAAATTAACTGACCGAAGAAATGAGACAATCACCGATAGTAATTCAGCATCTGCTTCGGGGGTGTTGAGGCCGATCAGATCAATATTCCATTGAAAGAACTCACGCGAGCGCCCTTTCTGAGGTTTTTCATATCGCCAGAATGGACCGAAGGACCACCAGCGGAGCGGAAAAACTAATTGATTTTGTTTTTGAGCAACCATGCGAGCCAGGGTGGGGGTTAGCTCTGGGCGCAGCGTAATCAAATCGCCACCTCGATCAGGGAAAACAAAGGACTGTTCTTTCACAAGCTCCTCGCCCGATTTTGCAGCATAAAGGTCGATTGGCTCTAGAAAAGGCCCTTCATATTCTTGATAACCATATCTCTGCGAAATCTTTTTGATAGTGTCATACAGCCATGTTCGTACGGCCATATTTTCTGGATAGAAATCGCGGGTGCCTTTAATGGCTGAAATTACCTGCTTCATGATCTGTTCTCCTGAAGGTCAAGGTGGCAGTTGAGTTATCCCAACGGATCACTCGCGAAGCATTTTATCAAACTCTTGATAATCTGTCGTTGGTTTTTTACAAACCCCTAAATAACACAGGTAGGCTGTTGGTTTTTGATTGATTTTCGTTCGATCCTGTAGAATTGCCGGCGCGTTTGGCGGTATAGGCATATCTGAATGACAAATAACGCAATCGAATCTGGGGTTAGACCAGAGTACCCTAAAAAACGGGTTGAGCTCTTGTTGAGAGCCAACCAGCACAACCTCTTTCGGTTCAGACAGTATTGTATTGATCAAGATTAACCATGAGGAAAAGGATAATGGATACTTCAAGGCATTTTCGGTGACCAATTGAATGAATGGGGTAGCTTGGTCAAACCACTCCATTAAAGTGCCTTCATAACTGGCAAGCTTCAATAGCGCTTGATGGGCGAGGGCATTTGCTGAAGGAATGGATGTGTCTTGAAGTTCCTTGGGCAATAAAATTAAATGGTCATGTTCCCTGGAGACATCAAAAAAACCACCTTGAGGATCGTTGAACTTTTCAACCATCTGATTGGCAAGTCTTTTGCTCAGCCCAAACCATTCTACATCTCCAGTAACTTCGTACAGGGAGAGCAAGCCAATAATGGTGCTGGCGTAATCTTCCAATAAAGCTGGCGTAGCCACAACCTCACCTCGTTTGATACGAAACAGAGAATTTTCCGTTATGTACCACTGCTTGATTGCCTTAGCCAGCGATTTGGCTACGTCCAGGAATCGTTCAGATTGTAAGTATTTACTCGCCTCTGCAAAAAATCGCAAGGTTAGAGCATTCCAACTCAAGATGCATTTGTCATCGATATTTGGACGGACTTTTTTTGCTCGAAGTTGACGCAATTTATCGTAAATTGTGTCCAGCATAACTGAATTTTCAACCAGGTTCAAATTTTCAACAAGTTGAAAAACCATGTATTGCGGATTTGATTCCAAAGGGGAAAGATGATGTGAGTTAGAGAAAAACTCGTATTCTTCTGCTGTCAGCGTTGTTCTCAGTTCATCCAGGGTAAATGTGTAGTACTTTCCCTCCTCACCTTCCGAATCTGCATCTAGACTGGAGTAGAACAGTCCATCTGGATCGCGTAAAGATTGGAGTAAAAATGCGATGATTTCTTCAACAATGGATTTGAAATGCTCATTTTTTGTGCAAATAGTTGCGTATAGATATACAAGGCCCAGTTGGGCGTTATCGTATAACATCTTTTCGAAGTGGGGGATCATCCAGCGTTGATCGGTGCTATAACGACAAAAGCCGCCTTCCAGCAAATCGTACATCCCGCCTTGAGACATCTTTTGCAGGACGTGTTCAATCAATTCGCCCACGCGGGATAGGTGGGGGTTCTGGGTGTAGCGGTGTAGCAAAAATTCGAGCGCAATGGGTTGGGGGAATTTGGGAGCCTTTCCCCAGCCACCATAGTCCCAGTCATAGGTTTGTAGCAAAAGATTTGTGGCTGTTTCTAAATCCGCAGCATCGAAGGGGCGTTGTTGATTGCGGATGTTATATTGCAGTTTCAGGGCGTTATAAATTTGGGCGGTCGCCTCTTCGATTTGTTGCCGTTTGGTCGTCCAGGCATCCTGGATGGCGCGCAAGACATCCAGAAAACCAGGCAAGCGGTAGCGCGCAACCAGGGGATAATATGTTCCGCCAAAAAAAGGTTTGCCCTCTGGAGTTAGAAAGACCGATAACGGCCAACCACCGTGTCCGGTTAGGGCCACTACTGCGTTCATATATACGGAATCTACGTCTGGCCTCTCTTCGCGGTCAACCTTGATTGGGACAAAATGCCGGTTTAGAAACTCAGCTACTTGCTCGTTCTCGAAGGATTCATGCGCCATCACATGGCACCAATGACATGAAGCGTAACCTATACTAAGAAAAATTGGTTTGTCTTCCTGTTTGGCTTTTTGAAAGGCTTCATCTCCCCAAGGGTACCAATCTACGGGGTTATGCGCATGTTGGAGTAAATAAGGGGAATTGGAAGATATTAATCGGTTTGGCATTTTAGTTCTCAAACTCGCTTTCCAAGATTTCACTCTCGAACATTTCAGTTGTTGGGAAGATTTCGATATCATCAAATAGGGCAGCTTGTTGAATTTCGATTTGTTGCTGTTTGATCAGCTCTAATAATGCCAGAAACAGCGTAATGACTTCGGCGCGCGAATGGAAGGAGCGTGTCAGAGTTCGAAAAGAAGTGCGGCCTGTTTCCTTCAATACCTGAACAATCCTGTAAATTTGTTCTTTGATTGAATATCTGGGTTTGATGATTGTGCGATGGACTTCAGACGAGTTTTCAACATTGCGAAATACATTCTGAGCAGCAAGCAAAAAGGTTTGCAAATCGAGATCACTCAGATCAACTAAACTTTCGACTTTTGGAGGAGGAGCAAGCCGTAAATAAGTCTTGAGTCCTTGGGACTCCCTTTCCCCTAGCCAGGTCGCAATTTGGCGAAATTTCTTGTATTCTTTCAATTGTCTGACCAAGTCTTCACTGTTTTCCTCTTCAGTCGAAAGGTCAAGAGAAGATTGAGGTAGAAGCATTTGGGATTTGATATACAGCAATTTTGTCGCAATAACAATAAAATACGAAAGCTCTTCAGTTTCTAGGTGATCAAGCGTTTGGAGATAAGCCAAGAATTGATCGGTCACTTGGGCTAGCGCTAACTGAGTAATATCTAATTCGGCTTTCTCAATCAAATGCAGTAATAAGTCCAATGGCCCCTGATAGAGCGGGGTTTGAACTTGATACTGAACAGCTCTTTTCGAGAAAAATCCGATTGACATTGGCGAAATTATACCTGACATTTTCAGGCGATCGTGCTATACTTCATCCGAAAAAACTTAGGAGAATGTATATGATTGATGAACCTATTCACGTTACAGATGCTGCTTTTGAAAAAACTATTATGCAATCCCCAATCCCGGTGATTGTCGATTTCTGGGCGCCTTGGTGTGGTCCATGTAAAATGGTTGCCCCGATACTGGACAAACTTGCTAAAGAGTTGGCAGGAAAAGTGCTGATTGCCAAAGTAAACACCGATGAAAATCCGGAGTGGGCGATGAAATTTGGCGTTCAGGGTATTCCGACAATGTTATTTGTCTTTAATGGAAAAGTCGTCCATCGACAGGTTGGGGCTTTACCCGAGCCAATGTTACGTGACGTAGTCAATGAATTTCTAAAGGTGACAAACTCAGCCTAGATGGGATAGGTGGTTTAGGATTCCATACTTACCCGTTCAATCCGCGCTCCCAGAGCGCGGAGTTTTTCATCCACTTTTTCATAACCGCGATCAATTTGACCAATGTTCCGAATGATTGACTTGCCTTCAGCAGCCAGCGCGGCTAACACAAGGGCCATCCCGGCACGTATATCTGGGCTTTCTAAATTTTCGCCGAAAAGCTGGGTGGGTCCTTGGACAATACACCGATGTGGATCGCAAAGTACGATCTGTGCTCCCATACTGACCAATTTATCGATAAAAAACATACGTGATGGGTACATCCAATCATGAAACAAGACGCTTCCTTTAGCCTGCGTGGCAATGACAATCGCAATGCTCATCAAGTCGGTTGGAAAAGCTGGCCAGGGCATTACGCTAATTTCTGGAATTGCATCGCCGAGGTCAGGCTGGATTTCCAGGCGCTGTTGCTGCGGAACGATGACGTCATTACCTTCTACGTACCATTCGACCCCTAAACGGCGAAAGACAATGGCGATCATATCCAAATATTGAGGTCCGGCGCCGACAATCCGAATAGAACCTTTGGTAACTGCGGCTGCACCAATAAAACTGACTACTTCGAGATAATCTGGACCGATTGTAAATTCTCCTCCTTTCAATTTGCTAACCCCTTCAATCGTCAAAGTATTCGAACCGATATTCGATATCCTTGCCCCAAGATGATTGAGAAAATGGCAAAGCTCTTGAACATGGGGTTCAGAGGCGGCATTGCGAATGATCGTTGTTCCGGTTGCGGTTACAGCAGCCATAATAGCGTTTTCGGTTGCGGTTACACTGGCTTCATCTAGTAATATATTCGCGCCACTAAGCTGCTTGGCTTTGAAATTAAAACGTTTTTGTGTCCGATCGTAATCTGTAACCGCACCAAGGGCGTTCAGGGCGAGAAGGTGGGTATCCACACGGCGCCGGCCGATTACATCTCCACCAGGTGGTGGTAAATAAATTTCACCACATCGAGCCAAAACAGGACCGGCCAGCAGGATTGAGGCACGGATGCTGCGACAAATATCGGGGTCGAGGTCCTGGATATATACTTGCTTGGCATGGACTTTCCATGAATGGTGATCAATTTGGGTAATCAGAACCCCCAAACTTTCAAGCAATTTACGCATGGATTCGACATCACGAATTTGAGGAACGTTGTGTAAGATGACCGGTTCATCGGTTAATGTTGTTGCAGCAAGTAAGGGAAGGGCGGCATTTTTGTTCCCGGATGGTTGTATGGTTCCCGACAAAGGGGTACCGCCATGTATGATGAATTTTTCCATGATCGTATTGTTTACTCCTTAAGGTTTTGTTAGGTGATGGACTGGTTCACAGCGTTCCAGCCAATTATAATGGGTCTATGGCGATTCTTCTGATCAGCCTGCTTACTGGAACGCTCGGTGGCTTTCTGATAAATTATCTGGCCGATTGTTTACCTCATCAACGGCGTCTCACAAAGCCGCTTTGCAATCATTGTGGCAAGAGCCTATCCTATGCTCAGTACCTTACCCTTCAACAATGTTCGAACTGCAACCTGCGCCGCCGCTGGCGTTATGTATTCGTATATGTATTTAGTGTATTAATGGTTTATTGGATACAGAGCTATCCGGTGCGACTAGATTTTTGGCTCTCCTGGTTGGTATTTGTCGTTTTTGGCGTAATTACAGTGATAGATATTGAGTATCGGGTTGTATTGTTCGAAACCGTGCTTGCGGGCGGAGGTATTTTTTTAGCCATTGGCATTGCCCGTCATGGATTTATCTCCACTCTGTTGGGTGGGGTTATGGGTTTTTTGGTCATGTTCGGGCTATATTGGCTGGGGAGGTTCGTGCTTAAAATCAGAAAAAAAGCCTCCGCTTTGGAAGAGGAGGCTTTAGGCTTTGGGGATGTCAACTTGTTGGCTATTTTAGGACTTTTACTAGGATTTCCAGCAATTTTCGTAGCGCTGTGGATTGCGGTATTTTCGGCAGGGTTGTTTAGTTTTGTGCTGGTTGCCCGCTTGATGGTTAGAAAACAATATCGTTCGGATTTGGCTATCCCGTATGCTCCATTTCTGATATTAGGCGCGTTTGCCCTCCTTTACCTTGTTCGTCCGTAATCAATCCTCAAGCTGCGCTGTTACTGGTGCGGGGTTTAAACCACTGCTGCCACTCACGGTTTTCCCAGACAACCAGAATCGGAGCGGCAATAAAAATTGAGGAATACGTACCCATGAACAAACCGATCAGGAGAATGGTGGAAAATTCTCTCAAGGTTACTCCACCGAAGAGAGCCAGGGCGAGCAACATAAATTCGACCGTCATTAATTGGGTATTGATGGAACGCTGTAAGGTTTGGACTATTGAGTGATTGACCAAAGTTTCAAATGGAAGTCGTTTTAGGATGGCGCTATTTTCTCGAATGCGGTCAAATACCACAATTTTATCTTGTACCGAAAAGCCTATTACGGTGAGCAACGCGGTTAAGGTTAACGAATCGAACTGCCAGCCGAAGAATTTACCGCCAATAGCAACGATACTAATCACAACAGCCACGTCATGCACCATTGCAATAATGGCGCATAATCCGTAGCGAAAAGCGTGTTCCACACCCCGAAAAGCAAAGGTGATGTAAAGAATCACCGCTAGGGCTGCGATAGCTAAAGCGATGGCTGCCCTTTGGGTTACCTGTTGCCCGATGGTTGGACCAACGCTATCGAAGCGTAATACGGTGATGGTGTCTTGGAATCGTTCTGCCATTGACTTTAACAACTCTGTTTGGGTAGTCTCATCAAGAAAACTGGATTTGGCAATGATGGTTTGCTGTTCGGTGGTTAGAACTTGAACATCTTTGATCCCTAAGTCGGTAAATAGAAGCACAATCTCTGCTGGCGGTGGAGGTTGCCGATTGTCAAATTTGAACTCCAGATATGAGCCACCTGTAAAGTCAATTGCCAGGGGCAGTTTCCAAATCCCAAGCACAACCATGCCGGGAATAATGATCAGTAAGGAAAGGAGAAAGAAGAAATATCGTTTTCCAAGTATATTGATCATCTTAGCACCTTTATAGGCCAAACCATTTTGAATAGTTTGAAGGTTGAAAAAAGGTAAAGAGAACGTTCAGGAAAGTTCGGGTGACCACGATTGCGGAAAACAAGCTGACCATGACACCAAGCATGAGCGTCAGGGAGAAGCCTTTTACAATCGTTGCTCCAAAAGTGCTCCCGAACCAAAAAAGAATTAAGGAGGTGAGAATTGTAGCAATATTAGAGTCTCGAATGGAAGGCCACGCTCTTTTCCACCCAATATCGATCGCTAAGCCTAATTTTCGACCACTTCGTAATTCTTCTTTTAACCGTTCAAAGATCAGAATGTTGGCATCCAGCGCCGATCCGGTACTGAGCAAAAAGCCGGCAATGCCGGGAAGGGTTAATGTTACCGGAATCGTGCGAAAGATGGCAAAGGTGATAACTGCATAGGTGAGAATCGCCGTAATCGCTACAGCTCCCGGTAAGCGGTAATAGAGTATCATGAACATAATAACGATGGAAAAACCGATGGCGCCGGCGATCAGGCTTTTCCGTAAAGAATCCTCTCCTAATGTCGGCCCGATCGTGCGCGTTTCAGCGACTTTCAGAGGAACGGGTAGAGAACCATACCGAAGCTGAACGGTCAGGGCATTGGCGCTTTCCACAGTGAAATTCCCTTCGATAATCCCTTCTCCACTTTCGATGGGTTCCCGAATGCGTGGGGCGGAAATGACTTTTTTATCCAATACGATGGCAAGAATTTTTCCCTGATGTTGTCTGGTGTAATCGGCGAATATCTTTGCCCCTTCAGAGGTCAGGCGAAAGGAGACCACCGGTTGACCGACTTGGTTGGTAGTAGTTTGTACCGATTCCAGCATGGAGCCCGTCATAATTGTGTGGAATACGGTTTCGGTCAATGCGCCAGTTGCCGTAATCGGCGTCGTGCCAGAACCTCCCAAAGTCTCTTGAAGATCGGTGCGAATCGTCTGGTCAACCAGGGCAAAGGCTTCTTCATCGCTCAATTGGGACATATCCACAAATTCAAGGACGCCTGTTTGTTTGATAGCATTTATACTCTCCGTTGCATCCTTGACAGCCGGTAATTCAACATTGATGAAACGATTTCCGGCGATCTGTACCACTGCTTCTGCCACCCCCAAACCGTTTACACGGCTTTCGACAATCTGACTGGCTTTAACTAATAGATCGCGATCGGGAATGGTATCTTCGGGTAAATCGACTTGCAAGACAATTTGTTGTCCACCAACCAGATCTAATCCTAGCTTGGTTACGATAGTCCGCCCTAAGAAAGAATTGGTGGTCGGTAAGACGAGATAAATTGCAGGAATCAATATGGCAAAAATGACAATCAAGGATATGGTTGTGTTTCTGGTCATAAAGTCGGGACCTCCATATTCAAACAAATGCCAGCCATTGCCCTGGCGCGCCTCTGGCTGGCTAGCAGGGCGATTATACTCCTATTTTCTGAACGCGTCTATCTTTCTCTTTTCCAATTCTCAATAAAATTGATTGCAAGCTGGGATACTTCGTCTTCGGTAAGTGAATTGGTATCGATAATGAGATCCGCATGCTGGCGGGCATGAGCTAGGCGTTGGAGTTGCTCTCGATATTCTTGCAGAGTCCAACCGAGTTTTTTGCGAAGGAGGGTATTGGGGTAATTGACGTCAAGGAAAATCAAGATATCCGGGTTAGTAATTTGCTTCCACATATCCGGAACATATGAGTGTTCTTGGGCAATATGTCGGACGTTATAACCTAATTCCCTTAATTTTTTTACCAAAGTAGTTTTGCCAGCCGCACAGGGTCCTACGACGCCAATGCAAACGCTCATCATGCCAGTTTATTGGGCTATCCACCGTTATTCAGGGGTAATCGGACAAGCATTCGTCGAGTTTGATCTCCTTGGTAAGGAAACACTTTAATAACCACAATGCTGATATCATCAGAAGGTTTGCCTTCATCCTGTTGGATAGCTTTTTGAAGGAGATTATCGGCGATAACCTGAGGTGGATCATGCGGATTATTGCCGAATTGGTTTAACACAGAAAAGAGGTCAATGAGGTTACCATTTCTTGATCCAGCATGTGTCAAGCCATCGGAGAAAATAATGGCACATAATCCAACCGCAAGACTCACCTCAACAATGACGGGCCTGGTGTCTCGATAGATGCCAACCGGTTTGCTCTCTTCATCGAAGATTCGGAGCTGCTGATTGTCGAAAAGAATCACCGGCGCTGGATTGTTGCGGGTAATTACAAGTGTTTTCGTTACCAGGTCAACAGAGCAGATATTAAGGGTTGCAGATACTTTCCCTTCTCGGTGCGTATAGAGATAATCTGAAGCTGCTCTGGCTGCTGCTCCATCTCGGACTCCTTCAGCCAGCAAGGAGATCACTTTCCGAACGACCAGGTTTGACACGGATTTCGCACCCCGCCCCGAAGTCTGTCCGTCGGACAGCACAACCGAAATTCCACCCTGTGGACGTTCGATAACCTCTACTGTATCACCGCTTTCACGGATGCCGAACTTGGGAATTTTCGAAACCGCTATTTGGACTTCCATAAACTAGAATCATTCACGAGGAGGGTATCAGGTGTCCTTTATAAATTCTACTTTGATGCCTTGCTGCATCAACCATTGAATCGCTTCTTCGATGACGTGAATGTTTCCACTGAGTTGGATTTCTATCCAACCGTTTTGGTTATCGATTTGAGCGCGCAGGATATTTACCGTGATGTCAAACTCCTTAATTAATTGATTGATCACCGGAACACGGAGAAGATTGGGTGGATAAATGAGTCTCACCAGTTGATGTGTACTCATGCTGCCTCCATATTTCTTTATTACCAAGTATAACCCGAGAAAAGCGGAAACACAATTGAAAGCGGTGAACGGCAAAATTTTTACCGCTCTTCTTATCCTGATAAAGGTATCAACATTTTAGCACAAGGTTAATGACTTTGTCTTTGATGAAAAGCGGCAAGTTGCCCACAGCCGGCATGAATGGAAATGCCTCGAGGTATGCGTATGGTGCAGGGAATATTCTGTTGTTCCAGAATAGCTTTAAATTCCTTGATTCGCTGTTTCGCTGGAGCCTGGCCGCTGTAACCCTCCGTCGGGTTAAGCGGGATGAGGTTTACATGGCAGAGCAAACCCTTAAGCAATTTTGACAAACGATAAGCTTGTTCGACCGAATCATTTACATTCTTAATCATCACCCACTCAAAGCTGAGGCGGCGTTTTGTTAAATGTACATATTCGCGGCATGCTTCCAATAGCGTATTTAGGGGGTATTTGCGATTGATTGGCAATAGTTCGGAACGCAGTTCGTCGTCTGCAGCGTGGAGAGAAATCGCCAGGTTGATCTGCCGTTTTAAGGCGGCAAATTTGCGGATCACTGGTACAACTCCAACGGTCGAAATGGTAAAACGCCGCTCGCCAAAGTTGAAACCGGTCGGGTCATTTAATTGAGCAAGGGCTCTGATTACGTTCTCAAAATTGAGAAATGGTTCCCCCATACCCATCACAACGATATTGGACAACGTTTTATGGTCTTGATTCAATAAACGAGCAAAATGCAGCACCTGCTCAATGATTTGACCGCTGCTGAGATTTGCTATAAACCCCATTTGACCTGTAGCGCAGAAGACACATCCCATACCGCACCCCGATTGGGATGAAATGCATAACGTATATCGGTCTAAAGTCTGCAGTAAAACTGCCTCGATAGGATTCCCTAGAGGGGTGTGGAAGAGAATTTTTCTGGTTTTTTTATTGTCGGCAATTGATTCTTTCTCAGCAAATATCGATTCAAATGCAAAATAGCTGCCAAGCTTTTTGCGCAGAGGTCTTGGAAAAACGGTAAATTGCTCTGCATTATTCCAGAGGTTACGATACAGTCCATCCCAGAGTTGCCTTACCCGATAGCTTGGTTCGCCCCATTCTTCAAAAATATTGCTTAACTCTTTGTGAGAAAGGTCAAAGATTAAGGGTCGTTTATCCCTCATATACTTTTTAGAGTTGGTCGATCACTTCTTCAAAAGTCTGACAGATATGATGGGGTGGTGGATACCATGCTTTGGCTTGTTCGAGTGTGGATACTCCAGAAAGAACCAGCGCAGTTTGACAACCAAGTTGATGCCCACCGAGAATATCCGTTTCCAGACGATCGCCAACCACCAAACATTCGGATGGCTGAACATTCATTCTTTCAAGAGCAATCTGGTACATGAGAGGATCGGGTTTTCCAACAATAACCGGTTTTTTCTCACTGGCTGTTTCTAGTAAAGCCAAAATTGCTCCAACGCCTGGAACAAGACCCTGTGGAGTTGGAAAGGTGCGATCGCCGTTTGTGGCAATGAATTCTGCACCAGCTCGCAGTAGTAGTGTTGCCTGGCATAGCTGTTCAAATCTCAATTCCCAGTCCATTCCAACGACGACTGCTACAACAGCTTGATTTTCTTGCCCGTTAGCAATCTGATATCCGTGTTTGAGCATTTCTTGACGTAATCCATCTCTACCGATCAAGTAGATAGGGCTACCAGGAGGAAAATGTTTTACCATGTACATCGCTGCCGCTTGAGGTGAGTTGACGATTTGATCAGGCGACAGGGCGACCCCAAATGAAGCTAATTTTTGGAGGTATTGTTCAACGGTCAGGGTAGCGTTATTGGTGGCTAAAGTTATCTTTAAACCTTTGGCGTTGATCTTATCGAAGATACGCGCCAGATTTCCAATCGGTTGAGATTGACGCCATAAAACTCCGTCCATGTCAACAATTAGGGCTTTAATGGAATTCTTTTTGGGTAGGTTCATCGTCTGTTCCGCTGAGAGTGAGAGATGGTGAGAGAGAGCCGGTGACACAAGGTTTCGTTCACCGCTCTCTCAAGGTCAGGTCTCTATGTTTCATTTGTTGAATTTGAACAACTTATTTCGGTTGCGGGACTAACCGCTTTGCTTCAGGAATCTCCATGACTTGATCGACTATGCCATACTCAACGGCCTGTTGGGCTGTCAGATAGAAATCACGCTCGGTGTCCTTCTCAATCGTTTCAATGCTTTGACCGGTATGCAATGACAAGATTTCATTCAAACGAGATTTCAGACGCAGAATCTCTTTCGCTTGAATCTCGATGTCAGATGCCTGTCCCTGCGCGCCACCCAACGGTTGATGCATATGGATCGTAGCATGGGGTAGGGCATAGCGCTGCCCCTTTGTGCCGGCTGTTAGCAGAACTGTGCCGAACGAAGCAGTCATTCCCACTGCCAGAGTGCTGATTGGATTGGGTATCATTTGCATTGTGTCGTAAATAGCCATACCGGCGTACACTTGACCACCTGGCGAGTTAATATACATCTGGATAGGGCTTTCGGGATCTTCGCTGCTCAGATAAAGCAATTGGGCAACAATCAGATTAGAAACCTGATCGTTGATCGGTGTCCCCAGAAAGACGATGCGATTTTTAAGCAGTAAAGAATAGATGTCGTAAGCCCGCTCACCATGACCGGAGGTTTCGATAACCATCGGAATTAAGGATGTAGGGGAGAGTATTTTTGTCATTTTTCCTGTCCTTCTACCAATTCGAATTTTATAAACGTTCCATAGATTTAATTATTCCAAACCGGATTTGTCATTGGCAAAATTTTCTTGGGGCACATTTTCAGCCGCTATTTCCGATTCACGAATTTCTTCGCTCCCTGAGTCATCTGGTTTGGACAGAATTTCTTCATTATGTATTTCACCCTTAGCGATCTGTCTCAGTCTTTCAACAGCGCTATTGTATACTTGATCGATCAAATTTCGTTGGGAGAGTCGATGGGCAAGCTCTTCTAACAGTTGTTTAGGGATATGCGTATCTTTGGGATTTTCGAGAAAAATTTGCATTGCCTTTTGGGTGTTCTCAAGAGCTTTGTACGGATCAATGTTAACATCTTCTTTCTTAGCAATTTCTAATAAAGCCAATGAGGATTTTATGCGGCGGTCTACGACTTCTTTTAGCTCTTCCTCAAACTGCTCCTCAGTAAGGCCTCGGATTTTTTTATAAAGATCAAGATCTATTTTGAGTTTCTCTAAACGCTTTCTTAATTCGTCAAGGTAAGCATTCCGCTCGCTTTCAAATATTTCCAGTGGATATTCAAAGGTGGAGCAATTGATTACTTCTTGCATAACTTTTGAATCAAACTCCTCTAGATATTCTTCTTTGGCTTGTTGCTCAAGAAGCGAACGGACAGCGGTTCTTAACTCATTAATTGAGGAATATTCCCCGACCGATTGAGCAAACTCATCGTCTAGGTCGGGTAAGATTTGAGCTTTGACTTGTTTGATGGTGACCTCAAAATGAACATCCATCCCTTTGAAGGAAAAGCTGGGGGAATCTTCTGGAAAATGGTAATCAATACTAAACTGGTCGTGGGCTTGTTTGCCAATTAATACTTTGCTAAATCCCTGGAATGGATACTCCCAAAAGTCTTTTTTGTTTTCAGGAAACACTTGGAGCGGGATGTCCTTTTGGTCTAGAATGATTTGATCGGTAATCTCTCCATTTTCTTTGCGATAGCTAATCAGGTCAACAAAAACGACATCACCTTCTTGGATGGGGCGCTCCACCGGTTCAATGAGAGGATTTTGTTGCCGCAATCGATCCAATTCTTTGTCTACATCCTCATCAGTGACTACTGGCGGTTCATAGGGAATCCGAATAGAACGATAATCTCCCAGATCAACCAGAGGCTTGAGAGGAATATGTATCTCTAATTTCAGAGGATCGAGCTCAAGGATGGATTCCAATCTGCCCTGATCAAAAGGTTCAATCTTTTCCTGCTTCAGGATCTCCGGATATGCTTTATCAATGAAAACTTCGATGGTTTCTTCCTGAAGAAGGAATGGATCGAGATGTTTGAGAAGTATCGGATAAGGCGCTTTTCCGGGCCGAAAACCGGGAACACGAACTTTCTTCCCTAGTTTAAGGGCTGCAGTGCGGCGAGCGGTTTCTGTTTCTTCAGGGGTGGCTTCGACCACCACTTTTAATACTCGGTTTTCTAAGGGCGTAGTTTCAACTTTCAAGGCTTATCTTACCTTCAGCTAGGATATCAGATTGGTTTTACACTGTTCGCATGATTATATCATGCGTCGATTAACGGAATGTATAAATTATATCAAGAGAATAAAAAAGTGATTTTGTGTGTTTCTCCATCGGGAAAGACAACCCAAAAACTTGAGAGTCGGACAAGTTTTAGCCTTGCAATTGTTGGTGAATTTTGCTAAACTGGAGTGGTAGTACTTGACAGTGTTTACTGCTAACCCACTTAAAAGGCGATCATTGAGCAAGGATTGAGCAACATTTGTCAACTGTCAAAACCGCTGAAATGATCAGCAGTCATGTATAATGAATTCCTGACGCACATTTGCCACCTCCAAAACGACCCGATAGGGTGGGGTGGCAACGTCTGATACCGCCAGAGAGATGGGGAAGGCGGGACTTGAACCCGCACGCCTTGCGGCACATGATCCTAAGTCATGCCTGTCTGCCAATTCCAGCACTTCCCCATGCAAAATAAATTATAAGCAAGGGTTGCATTTCCGTCAATAAAAAACCAACCAACCTTCGATACAAGGAAAATGACGTGAGCAGGATTATAAAGACACAAAACGGCTATCAAATGCGAGAAAGAGCCCTCAAGCTACTTGGAAGAGCGATCATTGAGTGTGAAAAGGCAATTAGCAATGAAGAATATATAAATATAGCATCTTTTATTGCATTGTCCCTAGATGAAATCGAACAGAGTATCCAAGAGACGACGTCTGTATGGGAGAAAAAAGATTACTGGGTGAAGGCAGATCAATTTAGAGCGGAATGGAGCTGGGTAGGAAAGGCGAAAAATCAACTTGTCGAAGCAATTAAACAAAAAGATGCTCAAAAAGTGGGGGAGGTGTTTGAAGCGTTACGAAAAAATAGAAAAGTTTTAGAAGGGATGGTTAAGGTCAGAAAGGGGGTTGACTATTCGGGTTCTTATCTGCAGTTTCAAAAAAGATTTGGATGAGAACTGCAAAATCCTATAGGGAAGTAAGTAATTTCCCGCTTGACAGAATTACGCTTTATGCTTATGATAACTATCATTATCATAAGCATAAATTTTTCTCAATCAAGAAGGAAAATGAGTGAAGTGATTAGATTTACAGAAGCAGTGAATGACTTCCTGGCGATGATTCAGCGCTCAAGAAGCCAAAATACCTACCGCAGTTATGCCAATGCCCTATCCTTCTTTCAAAAAACTTTCCAGGATAAATCAAAACTCCAAGATCCACCAATCTCATCGCTAAAACCAGACGCTATCCTGGATTGCTTGGATGATCTGCGTACCTATACCCCAGCTACCGAAAAATTGTATTTGACAGCGATTTATCGCTTCTACGAATTTTTGGCTGCTTCGCAACTTATTGAGATTAATTTGCCCAATCTACGTCTTCTGATCCGACAGCGGTCACGTCGTTCAGGCCAGCGCCTACCCCAATTTCCCAGAAAATATATAGAGAAAATAATAGAATATGCAATAAATCTTACATCACTGTTACCTCAAAAAACCAATGAGCGATTGCGCCTCTTACGGGATCGGGCGCTGATCCTTACGCTTGCTGATACTGGTTTGCGCATTCATGAGGCTTGTAATTTGCGCCGCGGTGATCTCGACTGGGCAGAACAAAAGGCTATCATTATCGGGAAAGGCGATCAGCAAGCTGTTGTCCGCTTCTCGACGCGTTGCTTGCAGGCAATCAAAGAATATCTGACCGAGCGTTCTCCGTTCGATGGAGCTTCGGGTAAGCCTATTGGCGCATTGCCCGTTTTTGCCCGTCACGATCGTGGGGCTGGTAAAAAAATTAAGCCTATTTCAACTACCACCGGGCGACAAATCATAGACCAGCATGTAAAGATAGCTTTGGGAGATGAAGCATCGGAAACGATTACCCCTCATTCTTTTCGCCATTATTTTGTAACTGCGGTCTTATTGGGATCGGGTGGAAATATCAAACTGGCTCAAGAATTGGCTCGGCATAAATCGATCACTGTAACTCAACGCTATGCTCACCTTTCGGATGATGAGTTGGACCGCGGTTATCATGAGATTTTCAACCAACCTTAACAACCGAATGTTGAGGAGTGAAGCCTTCTTGCATTGTGAAGGATGTCATAAAAGAAGATACCTTTTGATAGTATTGCACCATTAAATTCGATGACGTCTATGTGAAATCTATCACTAAACCTCAAAGTGAGTCTTGAGTATGATGAAAAAGGATGGAGTCGAACCTATGACAAGTGAAGATCCTAGAATTGCAGAACTCAGAGCCTTGCGCGAGAAAGCACGCCTAGGCGGCGGACCTGAGCGCATTGTCACTCAGCACGCTAAAGGGAAGCTAACTGCACGCGAGCGATTGGATATTTTGCTCGATAAGGGCACCTTCAACGAATTGGAACCCTTTATTACCAATTTACCCGATGAAATGGGCATGGCATCGGAACAATATCTGGGAGATGGCGTTGTCACCGGATACGGCCAGATTGATGGCCGCACCGTTTACGTCTACGCCCAAGATTTTACCGTATATGGTGGGACTCTATCGGCAATGCAGAGTCACAAGATCTGTCGTGTAATGGATCTAGCGATGCGAAATGGCGTGCCGATTATTGGTTTGATTGACTCCGGTGGGGCTCGCATCCAGGAAGGTGTACGAAGCCTTGGAGGTTACGCAGAAATTTTCCGCCGTAATGCTCAATACTCGGGGGTTATTCCACAAATCAGTGTTATGTTGGGTCCTTGTGCTGGCGGAGCCGCCTACTCACCTGCTCTGACCGATTTGATTATTATGGTGGAGAAAAAGTCCTTCATGTTTATTACCGGGCCAGAGGTGATCAAAGCGGTTACCGGTGAAATCGTTGACCCAGAGACCTTGGGTGGTGCTGAAGTGCATATGTCAATCACCGGCACCTGTCATTTAGTGGCTTCAGACGAAGAAGAAGCGCTCTGGTTAACCAAGCAGGTCTTAGGTTATCTCCCTTCGAACAACGTCGAAAATCCTCCATACCTTCCCCCGAAAGATGATCCACTTCGGATGGACGAGGAACTAAACGCTATTGTCCCATTGGATCCCACTCAACCCTATCGGATGCATGACGTCATTGCTCACGTGGTAGATGATGGTGAATTCCTCGAGATTCAACCGGGCTGGGCTAGAAATGCAATAATTGGATTTGCACGCATGGGAGGTCATAGCGTTGGCATTGTGGCTCAGGAACCCAGCGAAATGGCTGGCATTATTGACATCGATGCTTCTGATAAAATTGCTCGATTCGTCCGCATGTGCGATTGCTTCAACGTGCCCATTATTACTTTTGTCGATTCACCCGGGTTTTTGCCAGGAATTGAACAGGAGCATAGCGGCATCATACGCCATGGGGCAAAGGTCCTCTACGCATATTCTGAAGCCACGGTTCCAAAGATTACCGTGATTACCCGCAAGGCGTATGGTGGTGCGTATGTCGTGATGAGCAGCAAATATCTTGGTACAGATGTCACCTATGCTTGGCCGAGTGCTGAAATTGCGGTCATGGGCGCAGAAGGGGCTGTAAATATTCTGTACCGCAAAGTAATTGAAAAAGCTGCAGATCCCGTTGCAGAACGAGCTAGATTGGTTGAACAATATCGTGCTCAGTTTAACAATCCTTATTATGCCGCCAAGGCTGGTTATGTCGATGATGTCATCGAACCCCGCGAAACGCGTCCAAAGGTTATTGCCTCCCTAGCTGCATTGCGCGATAAATTCTCTTCAGCGCCGCCGCGAAAACATGGCAACATACCGATGTGATCCACCGAGGTGACAAATGAATGATCTTATTCTTGCTCTCCAAATCACTGTCCTTGGTATGTTCTTGATCTGTGTTGCCATGGTCTTGTTATGGACCTTACTTTCCCTGTTTGTATTTGTTTTAGCGAAGGCGCAAGAGAAAGCTCCCAAATTAGAGGAAAATTCTGATCAAGAGGAAAACCAGGAGTTAATGAGACAACATGCTGTCGCTATTGCGGTCAGCACGGCGATCCATCAAAGAATTTCAGCCGGCCCCGGCCGATTTCCATTACCGCCTACGGCGATTGTATCCGCCTGGCAGGCTGTTTTGCGTAGTCAGATTTTGAGTAAAAGAGGGGTGATCAGATGAAGTACAAAGTAAAAATTCATGACAAACTATTTGAAGTTGAAATTGAAAACATTGATCAACGCCCTATTATAGCTACCGTCGATGGTTATACCTATGAGGTCTACCCGGTTGAAGAAAAAATCGAAAAACTTCCGAAACGAGGTACGAATGCAAGCACGGTTTCAACGCAACCTGCTGTGACTGTGTCCAAAACTGTTGGGACAAATGCCCTTAATACAGTGAAATCCCCTATTCCTGGTGTAGTGACCAGCATCGAAGTGAATGTCGGACAAGAGGTTCAAGAAGGTGACCCTCTCTGTGTTATTGAGGCCATGAAAATGAAAAACACCATTCGTTCTCCACGCAGCGGCGTGATCAAGTTTATTCCAATCCAGGTCGGCAAACACGTTCGACACAACGAAGTCCTGATTGAATTTGAAGGGGGTTCCAAAACAGAATGAACCCGTCCTGGTTGGGTGTTTTAGAGTTATTTAAGGGTTTCCAAGATCTTAGCCCGGCAAAAATCTTGATGATCATTGCCGGCTTGATCCTGATTTACCTCGCTATTGTTAAGGAATATGAACCAGTTTTGCTCTTGCCGATTGGTTTCGGTTGTATTTTGACAAACCTTCCCTTTTCGGCATTAACGGGAGAGCATGGTTTTCTTACCTTGCTTTATCAAACCGGAATTGTAACCGAATTATTTCCCTTATTGATCTTTGTTGGGGTCGGGGCAATGATTGATTTTAGCCCATTATTGTCCAGACCCTCGCTCCTGGTTTTTGGTGCAGCCGGTCAGTTTGGGATTTTCGGTACATTAATCTTGGCGACCCTACTGGGGTATCGCCTACCCCAAGCAGCTTCCATTGGGGCTATTGGAGCGATTGACGGGCCGACAGCTATCTACGTTGCCACAAAATTAGCTCCGGAGCTTCTGGCTCCAATTGCAGTTGCTGCGTATTCTTATATGAGCCTTATTCCGATTATTCAACCCCCCATCATGCGACTTGTAACCAATCGGAAAGAGCGGGCGGCAACGATGGCTTATATCGACAAACCTGTCTCCAAAACCATGCGGGTTATTTTCCCGATTGGCGTTACAATACTGGTGTCGATCCTCGTTCCAGAGGCTGCTCCTTTGATCAGCATGCTCATGTTAGGCAACCTGCTACGAGAGAGTGGTGTCGTAGATAGATTGAGCCAATCGGTGCAAAATGAGATCATTAACGTTTCTACGCTTTTCCTGGGTTTAGCGATTGGCTCTACCATGAAAGCTGAAAGTTTCGTTCGATTGGATACCTTGATTGTTTTGATTTTAGGTTTGCTTGCATTTGGGTTAGATACTTTTGTTGGACTGTTATTCGGAAAACTTGCCTATTGGGCAACGAAAGGAAAGATAAACCCCCTGATTGGAGCAGCCGGGATTAGCGCCTTTCCAATGGCAGGCAGGCTGGCGGCGCGCACGGCCAATGAGGAAAACCCGGATAATTTTATTATTATGCAAGCCATGGCGACTAATACAGCGGGTCAAATTGCCAGTGTGATCGCAGGTGGAGTTCTATTAGCTTTAGTCCGTTAGTCAGGTTTTTATTCAGAAAGATAATTGGATATTCGAGTAGGAAGATGGAGGGCTAAAAAGAATGACCATTAGTCATTTGGCGAGGGCGATCGCCGAATCCCCAACTCTAAAGTTGAATGAAGAAGCCCGCATTTTGCGTGAACGGGGCGAGTCGGTGATTCATTTAGGAATTGGCGAACCAAAAAACAAAGCTCCGATCACAGCTATCTTATCGGCTGCAGCCAAGATTAGCTCTGGGGACATCAAATATTCCCCCCCTGATGGAACCCCATCTTTGAAAAAAGCCATCATTCGCTATACCGAAGAAAATTATGGACGTTATGTTGCACCAGAGAATGTCGCTGTCTCTTCTGGTGCGAAATTTTCTTTGTACAACTTATTTTATTCTTTGATCGATCCCCAGGATGAAGTCATTCTGCTGGCTCCCTATTGGGTTAGTTATCCGGAAATTATCAAGATGGTTAATGGGATTCCCGTCATCGTTACACCCGAAGATGGCACGTTTCATCCTCGTTTTGAAGACATTGAAAAAGCGGTCACTCCATACACAAAAGCCATTATCGTCAATAGCCCAAATAACCCTTCAGGAGTGCTTTATCGCGAAGATTTCATCGCTCAGATCGTGGATTACTGCGAACGCAAGGGCATTTATCTGGTCATGGATGACATCTATCACAAGCTGGTCTTTGATCATAAAAAATGTCCTTCACCCTATCAATTCACTACAAAGGATATCGAAAATACCAAAATTATTGTGGTGAATGGAGTATCAAAGCTTTATGGGATGACCGGCTTCCGAATTGGGTGGGTGGTAACCAATCGCAGATTGGTTTCGGTTCTGCATAACATTCAGGCTCAAACCGAATCCTGCCCTTCGGTTGTCCTTCAAGCCGCTGCAGAAGGCGCATTAAACGGTATGCAATCGGTTGTAGAAAGCCTTAGGCTGACGATTGAAAATAATCGCAATATCATCCTGCAGGAGCTGAAAACCGTAAATGGCATTCGAGTCATGCCACCGGATGGAACATTCTACTGTTTACCGGATTTTCGCGCCTATTCAAATAACTCGGTGGAATTGGCAAACTTTTTGTTGCGCAAAGCATTTGTTGTCACTGTGCCGGGAAAAGAGTTTGGTATGGAGGGTCATTTACGGCTGAGTTTTGCCGGCAGTGTCAAAGACATCATGACAGGAATTGAGCGCATTCGATGGGCGCTTGACCCGAACGCTCCATCTGAAATTTATATTGGCGATCGGCGCATGGTGAGGGATTGGCTATGAATAATAACTTGTTAAACATTCGCACGCCTGCGGAGCCTATAGCTGGTGAACTTAAAGCAGAGTACGACCTGACCTTTCAAGGCTTGGGAAACCTGCGCAAGGTTTACTGGAATTTGCCTATTGAAGCGCTCTATGAAGAGAGCCTCTTTCGCGCCGAAGGGCAAATAACACTTGGAGGAGCGCTAGTCGTCAGTACCGGCCAACATACAGCCCGGGCTGCTGACGACAAAGTTATTGTTAAGGATAGCGAAACCGAAGAATCGGTTTGGTGGGGACAGTATAACCGTCCGTATGATCCTCAGCAGTTTCACGATTTATTTATCCGAGTTCAGGGATATCTGCAAGGAAAAGATGTCTTTGTTCAAGATTGCTATGTCGGGTCAGACCCTGCTTGTCGCTTGCCCATACGGGTCATTACCGAAAAAGCCTGGCACAGTCTCTTTTCTCGCAACATGTTTCTAACCCCTGCAGACCGAGAAACTTATCGCCAACATGTCCCTGAATTTACTCTGATTGCCGTGCCGTCCTTTAAATCTTTTCCTTCAATTGATTCGACAGCCAGGAATACCATTATCGCAATAAATTTTGAGCAAAAACTTTGTATCATCGGTAACTCTGGTTATGCGGGGGAAATCAAGAAATCTGCCTTCACGATTATGAATTACTTGTTACCTCAAGCGGGTATCCTGCCCATGCACTGCGCGGCAAACATGGGTAAACAGGGGGATGTTGCTCTGTTTTTTGGTTTATCAGGCACGGGTAAAACGACCCTTTCGGCTGACCCTAACCGTTATCTGATCGGTGATGATGAACATGGATGGTCAGATGATGGAATTTTCAATTTTGAGGGGGGCTGTTACGCTAAAGTGATTGGACTTTCTCCGACCGCAGAACCGCAAATTTACGCCTGTACCAAACGGTTTGGAACCATTCTTGAAAATGTGGTTTATGACCCGGTCTTTCGGCACATCGATTTGGACGATGATTCGATAACCGAAAACACGCGTGCTTCCTATCCGCTGGAGTATATCGAGAATGCATTAACTGAAAAACGGGGACCCCACCCAAAAAATATCGTTTTTCTGACCTGCGATGCCTCCGGGGTCATGCCTCCGATTGCCCGTCTCACCCCTGAACAGGCTTTGTATCACTTCATATCCGGATATACCGCCAAAGTAGCTGGAACTGAAATCGGACTCCGCGAGGAGCCAGAGATCACTTTTAGCCCATGCTTTGGTGGGCCATTTATGGTTTATCACCCAGTCACCTATGCCAATCTGTTGGGTCAAAAAATTATGCGGTATGGAGTGAATTGTTGGCTACTCAATACCGGCTGGGTTGGAGGCCCGTATGGAGTTGGGAAGCGGATCAGTATTGAATATACTCGGCGTATATTGAATGCGGCCTTGAATGATGAATTGATGGGTGTTGAATCCAAACAAGATGAAGTGTTTGGTTTTGAAGTCCCCCAAAATTGTCCTGGTGTGCCAGAAACAATCTTAACCCCTTCAACCGCCTGGGTCAGTGAGGAAGCGTATTATAAGCGTTATAAAAGTCTTGCTTCGAGATTCGTTGACAATTTCAAGAAGTTTGAAGATCGTTTTCCCGCTGAAATTCGAGCGGGAGGGCCTAAACTAGACTTATAGAGACCACGCCAAGAGGAATCCGAGAATAGCAAGAATTAAGCCAATATGAAGGAAGATGTTTTTTTCGATTAATGATAAGTTGTCGATAGGAAGAAACTGAAGCAAACCGTTGATAAAGATCAAAACCAGCCCTACCAGAGGAAGCAATCCTTTGCGGTGGGCGAAAAAATTTGCTAGTCGATCGAGAGCACGATTCAGAGATTCTTTCATTGGATCAATTCTCGCAGAGGAGTTTTATATAGATAAGGGGTGAATTTCGCCAAATGCCGGCCAGGGATTTTCCCTTGAAGAATGATCTGATTCCCGGAATATTCAATTTTATCAACGACCCCTTCTCTTGAAAACAATTGAAAAAGGTAAGTTTCCCTTTGGGGTAATTCTATCGTGAGAGGGTGCTGGCGAGTAAAAAGAAAGTCTTCTAATTTTCGCATTAAGTCATCGATACCTAAACCCTTCAGAGCTGAAATGGCTACCGAATTTGGATATTGCTCAAGGATATTTACGGTTTGTTGGGAATCTTTAAGCAAATCAATTTTATTTAAGACAGTAAAAATCGGCAAATGATCAGCCTCGATTTCTTTTAAGGTTTGAAAAACGGCTTGGGCTTGTTGTTGAGCTGTTGGTTGGGAGATGTCGAGCACGTGCAGCAAAACATCAGCCTCGGCAATCTCCTCTAAGGTAGCCCGAAAGGCGGCAATCAAATGGGTAGGAAGTTTCTGAATAAAGCCGACCGTATCGGTTAGCAGAATTTCATGATGGTCGGACAAGAGAACACGCCTTGTTGTCGGATCTAAGGTCGCAAATAACTGGTCGGCTACATAAACATTGGCGTTTGAAAGTGCATTCAGCAAGGTGGATTTACCAGCATTGGTATATCCGATGAGTGCAACTACTGGAATTCCGCTCTTTTTTCGCCGGCGGCGGTATTGACGGCGATGCGATTTAACCTTTTCTAACTCCTCCTTAAGATGTGCGATACGACGGCGAATATCACGTCTGTCCACTTCCAGTTGTGTTTCGCCCGGACCGCGCAGACCTACTCCCCCAACGCTTCCTGCTCTGCCGCCGCCACCTCCAGCCTGCCTGGCAAGGTGTGTCCACGCCCTGGTTAAGCGAGGTAAACGGTATTCATACTGAGCCAGTTCGACTTGCAGAGCACCTTCACGGGTGGCTGCATGTTGAGCAAAGATGTCCAGGATCAATGCTGTGCGGTCGATGATGCGCATGTTTTCGTCAAAATGTTTCTCAAGCTCTCGGAGATGGCGAGGGGAGAGTTCATCATCAAACAGTATAATATTAGCGCCTAACTCATTGACGACTGCTTTTAGCTCTTCGAGCTTGCCTGCACCAATATAAGTCTGGGGATTGGGCTTCTCTAGTCTCTGGGTAAGAGTGGCGATGACCTCAATGCCGGCTGTCTGGGCTAAGAGACATAATTCATTCAATGAGTCTTCAAGCGTAAAGTCTGATTTGGGCTTGCCGATTTCCACCCCTACGGCAACGCCTCTTTCCTGATACGAATCGACAACGGGAACAATTTTCCTAACCATTTTTCGCTCGATGACGATTACGATTTTGGTGCCGCAGCTCAGAGAAGATTTGTGCTGAAGGTTGAGGAGGTTGGGTATAAATTGGCACCATCAGGTGAAATATCGATCCCGGACAGCGGATTTCATCGTAACCTTCTGATTCCATCCAAATTGTGCCACCATGAGCTTCGAGAATTCCCTTAGCAATGGGCAAGCCCAAACCAGCACCCCCACCCTTGAACTTTGATCTACCTGATGAATGCAAAGATACCTGTCCTAATTGCGAGAATTTCTCGAAAATCAGTGGCTGATCCTCTGGGTCTACACCGATGCCAGTATCTTCCACCATGATTTCGATAAATCCGCTGAGCTTTCTTCCATACACTTCTATCTTTCCCCCATCTGGAGTAAATTTGATGGCGTTTTCGATAATATTTCGCAGGGCTTGAGAGAGACGAATTTCATCCAGATAGATTAGCTCGTTCATACCTTTTATCGGACGAAATTGAATCAACAAATCACGATCCATCGCTCTCTTTTTCATATCTTCAACAACCGTTTCGATTAACCGATTGATCAGACAAGGTTGAAAGGTCAATAGAAGCATCCGCGAATCAATCAATGAGACATCGATCATATCTTGGATGATTTGCTTTAACCTTTCTGTTCCCTTTTTAATTCCATCTAGGTAAGGTGAGTAGGTTTTAAAACCTTCGTTGCCAAAGAGCAGCTCTCCCAGCATCATCGAATACCCTTCAATGATCGTCAACGGGGTCTTCAACTCATGGGCAGCGATGGAAATAAAGTTCGATTTACTCTGGTCTAATTTCTCTAGCATGGCTTGAATCTCAGTAGCAGTTCTTGATTGCTGATCGACATATTTCTCGAACCCGATTCGTATTAACCGCTTCTGAGTGTGGAAAAACAGTTCGGAAATTTCAAAAGAAAAATTTCGCTCTGCAAAGTCAAATGTCTCTGGATGATTCTGGATGACCTGTTGACAGGCTGTCTGGATAGAATGAAGGAAGTCACTCAGGTCTAAAATCACCTGAGGGATATCAGCTTCAGTATATTGGGCAACCCAATTCATTAAGACTTGGTCGAGGGTGGAATATTCCTGCAAAAGAGCAGTTTCCTCCAATGCGCTCAAAAGGGAGAGCAATTGTTTCTCAAGGGATGGGCGAATGCCAGAAGACTTGGTTAACTGCTCTGTGATCTCAGGCAAAAACTCCCGAAGATCTTTGACTATCTTGACGAGAGCTGGTGAGGTTACTGGTTTTTCTTCACTCATCTCATTGCTTTCTTATCCAGTTAATAAGTGTATCATAGACAATGAGAATACTTTGAGCGGAAACCTTATCCAATGTATCTTGGGTGGTATGCCAATAGGGATAATCGAAGTCAATCAGCAGAGTGGTTGGGAAACCGCGTTGGACAAAGGGTATATGGTCGTCTATCATCCGATATTTTAGCTGAGAAATGAAAAATTCTTCATAGCCAAGCTGATGCGCTGTTTGCCATATTTCCTGATTCAGCTCATCGGTTGAGTTGTGTTCCATGAAAATATTCAAGTCTCGATCGCCGATCATGTCAGCGACAATAACAGCAGATGGGGTTTCGGTAAGGGAACTGGCGAAGGCTGTAGAACCTAAGATCCAATCCCATCCAGGGTAATTCCCATTATCCTCTAAGTCAAAAAATACCAGCCAGATAGTTTGCTCAGCAGGAGGAATTTGTCGTGGGATTTCTCTGGATAACAACAGTAACAACGCAACTCCAGAAGCGCCATCATTAGCCCCAGGCACGGGCTGCTCGCGAAGTTCAGCTTGTTTCTCCTGGTCGGATGTAAATCGCGAATCATAGTGGGCGCCAATGATAATGAATTTTGCTCCATTTCCATACTTTCCAATGATATTCGTGCCCCGAATTTGACCAACCGAAAAGGATTGGGGTTCAACTTGCCAGTTCTGCTCCTTAAGGCTTAACGCGATCCAATCTTGAATGCGCTGATGACATGTAGAGCCAGGTGTTCTTGGACCACAGTTTACTTGAAATGACAAGTCTTGTTCAACTTGAGAGACTTGATTCGCATGGAAAACTTCAGCCTGGCGGGAATTACAACCACCCTCCGTTGTCAACAACAGGATTAGGGCTAAAAATATACCTATACGCAATTTATCTCGAATCACCGAATTCTCTCCACCATCGTTCAAGGATATTGTGAGCTCTCTGGGCAAAATATTGATGCCGCTCTTTTTTGTTCCGTAACCGTTCACTTTCATTGCAAGGAAGAAGACCAAAATTAGCTTTCATGGGCTGAAAGTCCTTTTCGTTAGCATGGGTGATGTAATACATCAAGCTGCCGAACATTGTTTCTCGCGGCAATTCTAGGAGCGGTTTCCCTCTGAGAAAACGAGCTGCATTGATGCCTGCTAACCAACCGCTGGCGATGTTTCCGGCATAGCCCTCGACGCCGATCAGTTGTCCGGCAAGAAATAGATCGGGCCGCCGTATGGTCTGAAGAGTTGGCTTAAGGGCTTGTGGAGCAAATACGTAGGTATTGCGATGCATCTGACCGAAACGGCTGAATTCGGCATGTTCCAGGCCGGGAATCAAACGAAAAACTCTTTTTTGCTCTGGGAAGGTAAGATTAGTTTGAAAGCCAACCATGTTGTAAAGCGTGCCAGCAAGATTGTCCTGACGCAACTGTACCACCGCATAGGGGCGTTTACCGGTTTTTGGGTCTCTTAAGCCGACCGGTCTAAGTGGCCCAAATGCAAGGGCATCTTTACCACGCCTGGCTAAAATTTCAATCGGCAAACAAGCTTCGAAAAATGGTCCTTTGCCGCTTGTTACCCCGCTTTCAATTTGTTCTTCAAAAGAGCGCAAGGGGATTCGTTCAGCCTTGATCAATTCCTCGACAAAGCGCTCATACTCTTCTTTGTTCATGGGACAATTGATGTAATCTCCCTCCCCTTCCTGATCATAGCGGCTTGCTCGGAAGGCAATCTTCATGTCAATCGTATCAGCCTCGACAATCGGTGAGATAGCATCGTAGAAATACAGATTTGATTGTCCCAGAAAGTGGGCGATTGCAGTTGAAAGGCTTGGGGAAGTTAGAGGCCCAGAGGCAATGATGGCGGGGTTTTGGGGGATTGCCTTGATCTCTTCTCGTACAACCACAATGTTTGAGTGTGAGAGAATAGCTTGAGTCACCGCTAAGGAAAACTTTTCCCGATCAACGGCTAAAGCTCTACCGGCTGGAATGGCGGTCTCATCGGCACAGCGGATAAGCAACGAACCCAACAGGCGCAGTTCATGGAGCAATAAGCCGGTTGCGCGGTCAATTTGGTTTGCACCAAGTGAGTTAGAACAAATAAGTTCAGCCAACCGATCGGTACCATGCGCCCCGGTACTCACCAATGGTCGCATTTCGTACAGACACACTCGAACGCCCCGTTGTGCAGCCTGCCATGCAGCTTCACAACCCGCTAAACCACCACCAACTACAACCAGCTCAGGTTCTTTCATATTTTCGTAGTATAATTGAAATCAACCTAATCTTCAAATAATACTAATGATGAAGGAGTACCTCTATGTTTAATTTACCTCAAGGTGCTGAGTTACTGATCATCCTTTTCATTGTCATCTTACTATTTGGCGTCGGGCGAATCAGTAAAGTAGCCGGTGAATTTGGAAAAGGGATTCGCGCCTTCAAAGAAGGTTTGCAATCTTCTACGGAGGAAACAACCGAAAAGAAAACCGAAGCAGTCGAGAAACCTGAAGCGAGCAAAGAATAACCCTTTAGTAAGTAATCTCTGAGCGCTATGGATGCATGAACTCGCGGTAACCCAAAGCATTCTGAACATAGTTCTCGATCATGCTGGAAAAGCAAACGCCGCGAAAGTTACCAAGATCTATCTGGTTATCGGCGAACTTTCCTCGATTGTGGATGAATCTGTTCAATTTTACTGGGAGATTATTGCCAAAAATACTCCAGCAGAACAAGCAGAATTGATCTTTCGGCGAGTTTCAGCGTCCTTTGAGTGTCTGGATTGTAGCACCGTCTATCAGTTGGATGGTAACGTGATCTATTGCCCTTCTTGTGGCAGTACTCGTATCAAAATCCTCAGTGGTGAAGAATTCTACTTAGAAGCGATCGACATAGAAACATGAGTGAACAACGCATCCAAATAATACAAAACATCCTCAGCGCCAATGATGCCATTGCCGAGCAAAATCGCCATTTGCTCCAAGAGGCACGACTCTTTTCAATCAACTTGATGGCCGCTCCAGGTGCTGGGAAAACTTCTCTCATTGAGCAAACCGTAAAGAAGCTTTCACAGGACTATCGCATTCTGGTCATTGATGGGGATATCGCCACAACCTTTGATGCCGATCGAGCCATTGCGGCCGGAGCGGCTGCGATCCAAATTAACACCGGTGGCGATTGCCATTTGGACGCCGTGATGCTCAACAAAGCTTTAATTCAAGCTGACTTGAGCCAGTATGATTTATTAATTGTCGAAAATGTAGGGAATCTGGTCTGCCCGGCAAGCTTCGAACTTGGAACATCTTGCAATGTGCTTGTGGCTTCTGTCCCAGAAGGTCACGATAAACCTCATAAATACCCATCTATGTATCGCGGGGTTGATTATGTCCTGTTAAATAAGATCGATTTATTACCCTATGTAGATTTTGATATCGATTTCTTCCGTAAAGGTTTGCAAGCGCTTAATCCTGCCGTAGAATTGGTTTTAGTCTCTTGTCGAAGTGGTGAAGGATTAGATAACTGGTTTCAATGGCTGAAGAATAATATCGGCGAATATCGAGAAGGTTAACGGAACGGGCTTAAATGACATGGCTGGTAGGTATATTCGTATTACTGGTATTGTTCAAGGTGTTGGTTTTCGGCCTTTTGTTTATAAATTAGCTCATCAGGAAAATTTGCTTGGCTGGGTTAAAAATACCAGCGCAGGGGTTGAGATTCTCGTTGAAGGACAAGAAGAGGCTATTGCCCATTTTATCGACCGGCTAAGTGTGGAAGCACCACCGCTTTCTCGGATTGATCAAATCGAAATTACGCCTGTCGCCGAGAATCATTTCACTAAGTTTGAAATCATCGAGTCCCAAGATATCGAGACGGCTTTTATTCCTATTTCTCCCGACATCTCGATCTGTGCAGATTGTTTGCAGGAACTTTTTGACCCGCAAAATCGCAGATATCTCTACCCCTTTATCAACTGCACAAACTGCGGCCCGCGTTTTACGATAACAAAGACGATCCCCTATGACCGTCCGAATACTACCATGGCAGGCTTTCCATTATGTCCAGATTGCGCTGCTGAATACCACGACCCGGAAAATCGGCGCTTTCATGCTCAACCGGTAGCTTGTGCAGTCTGTGGGCCTCACCTGAGCCTGGTGATCGGCGGGCAAGAAGTCACAAACAGCGCGGATGTTGATCTAATTCGCGCGGTTCAAAAACTGCTCAAAGCTGGTCGTGTTGTGGCAATCAAGGGCATTGGTGGCTTTCACCTCGCCTGTGATGCCCAAAACCCTGAGGCAGTTGCCACATTACGTGAACGTAAGCGTAGGGTGGATAAACCCTTTGCACTGATGATGCCCGATCTGGAAGTTGTTGAGCGGCATTGTTTTCTCACCCCAGCCGCGATGCAGTTATTGACCTCCAGAGAACGTCCAATTGTTTTATTGCCGAAAAGACCAGGTTCATCCATTGTCCCTGGCACAGCTCCGAAGCAGAATTTCCTGGGCGTTATGCTACCCTACAGCCCATTGCACTATTTGTTGTTCTATAATTTTGACCAGCAGGCTTACCATGAATATCCTGTGGAAGCGATCGTTCTCACCAGTGGAAATCTTTCCGAAGAGCCGATTGCCATCGATAACGATCAGGCGCTGGCTCAATTAGCACCCCTTGCAGATGCGTTTTTGCTACACAACCGACCGATTCACGTCCGCTGTGATGATTCGGTTGTCCGTTCAATTTCACTTGGTAATGAGCCTCATTTTTACCCCGTTCGAAGATCGCGTGGTTATGCTCCGAATCCGCTACGTCTGCCCTGGAAAGTTCCTCAAATCCTAGCAGTTGGTGCAGAATTAAAAAATACCTTTTGCCTGACTCGGGATGAATATGCCTTCCTCAGCCATCATATTGGTGATTTGGAGAATTACGAAACGTACCAATCTTTTGAGGAGGGAATCGAGCATTATCAAACTTTATTCCGCATCCGACCGGAAGTCATAGCACACGACAAGCATCCAAACTATTTATCTACTCGCTATGCTCTTGAGCGCTCACAACAAGAGCAAATCCCCTGCATGGCCATTCAACACCATCACGCCCATATTGCCAGTTGTTTAGCTGATAATGATTGGCAAACAGATGACCCAATCATCGGCGTTTCATTCGACGGTACAGGGTATGGTGATGATGGAGCAATTTGGGGTGGAGAGTTTTTGATTGCCTCTTATCATACTTATACACGAGCAGCTCATCTGCAATATTTCCCTCTGCCAGGCGGAGACCGTTCAATCCGGTTTCCGGCCCGGATTGCCTTGGCTTATCTTGAATATTTTGGAATAGAAACTCCAGAGAACCTTCCGCCTATTCAAGCCCTTTGCGCCGATGAACGCCAACTGCTTCATTCCCAATTACATCATAAGATTAACCTAGTCAACACCTCCAGTATGGGCAGAATGTTTGATCTAGTTGCTTCCCTGATTGGCGTGCGTCAGTCAATCAATTACGAAGCGCAAGCGGCTATCGAATTGGAAGCAATTTATTCAAAAGAGAGAAAAATTCCATATCCTTATGACTTGCTATTTGCTCAAGACGGGTTCAAGTTACCTGTCCAAATCAGTGTAGTCAAGACGATTCAATCGATTTTAAGTGATTTTCTTAATGGTGTTTCGCCGGCAATCATTTCAGGGCGTTTTCATCGCACTATAGCGGAGATTGTTTTGGAGGTCTGTCAGATGATCCGCAAAGAGACTGGTATTCAATCGATTGCCCTGAGTGGTGGAGTGTGGCAAAATATAACGCTATTGGAACAGGCTTTTGAGTTGTTGAAAGAAGCAGGGTTTCAGGTATTGACTCATCGAGATGTTCCGGCGAACGACGGTGGCATTTCAGTAGGGCAGGTAGCTATTGCAGCAAAAGTTTTCGGTCATTAAAGAATTTACAGGAGAGTGTGAGATGTGTTTAGGTGTGCCAGGAAAGATTGTGGAGATATATGAAACCAATGGCCTTACCATGGGCAAAATTGATTTTGGTGGTGTCGTACGTGAGGCTTGCCTTACCTACGTGCCTGAAGCACAGGTGGGGGAATATGTGCTAGTTCATGTGGGCTTTGCGCTGAATGTAATTAGTGAAGAGGAGGCAAATGAAACCCTCGCTTTGCTAAACGAAATCGTCAACCTGGAAGAGGAATTACCCAGACAGGACTAACGTATGGATACCAAGCTTCGTTATGGTTTTCGAGATGCCAGACTTGTCCAGGCTAAGCTCCGCCAGATTGAAAAGCTGGTAACACGCCCCTGGGCAATTATGGAGATTTGTGGCGGTCAAACTCATGCGATAAAGAAATTTGGACTCGACCAGTTATTGCCACCGGAGATTGAGTTTATTCATGGGCCAGGTTGTCCGATTTGTGTAACTTCATTGGAGCTGGTTGACAAAGCGCTTCAGATTGCCTCACTGCCGAATGTCATATTTACCTCCTATGGGGACATGTTGCGCGTACCTGGTTCGAAGGGTGATTTGTTTAGCGTGAAGGCAAACGGCGGCGATGTGCGGGTTGTTTATTCTCCCCTGGATAGCTTGAAGATCGCTCAGGAGAATCCCCAGAAAGAGGTTGTCTTTTTTGCCATTGGGTTTGAAACAACTGCCCCTGCTAATGCGATGAGTGTATTGCAAGCTGAAGCGATGGGGATTGAAAATTTCAGTCTGCTGGTTTCGCATGTCTGTGTTCCGCCAGCAATGCGAGCTATTCTTGGATCGCCAAGCAATCGCGTGCAAGGTTTTCTCGCTGCCGGACATGTCTGTACCGTGATGGGATATTGGGAGTACTTACCGATTGCGCAAGAGTACCGCGTCCCGATTGTCGTCACAGGCTTTGAACCTTTAGACATTTTGGAGGGTGTCTATCGGGTAGTGCGACAGCTTGAGAACGGAACGTTCGAGGTGGAAAATGCTTATTCTCGGTTGGTTACCTGTGAAGGAAATCAGGCAGCCCAAAAGGTGATAACACGGGTTTTTGAGGTGTGTGATCGAAAGTGGCGTGGAATCGGAACGATTCCAAAAAGCGGTTGGAAGTTGCGGGATGCATACAGGAAATATGATGCAGAACTTCGCTTTGATACTCAGGAGATTGAAGCGCAAGAATCGCCCTTGTGCATTGCCGGCTTAGTTTTGCAAGGGCTCAAGAAGCCCTATGAGTGTTCTGCCTTTGGTACGCTCTGTACCCCCCAAAATCCCCTGGGGGCAACCATGGTCTCCTCAGAAGGCGCTTGTGCAGCCTATTATCAGTATTCACGGTCTCTTAAGTCTCCTGAAATAAATCATGTCTGACGAACATCAAACGATAGATTTTTTAGGAGCATACTGTCCCCTGCCCCTCACCCATTCCGAACAGATTGTCATCGGACATGGCAGTGGAGGAAGATTGACTTATGACCTCATTCAAAGAGTTTTTGCAACCCATTTCACTAATCCGTTGCTTGACCAGGGCGATGATGGTGTTGCATTGCCGGCTATCGAGCGCGAGTCGGAAATTGTCGTCAGTACCGATTCGCATGTAATCTCACCTATTTTCTTTCCGGGTGGTGACATTGGTAAGCTGGCTGTTTGTGGGACAGTAAACGATGTCGCAGTGATGGGTGCAAGACCCTTGTATCTGACAGCTGGCTTTATCTTAGAGGAGGGTCTCCAAGTCGAGGTGCTGGAGTACATCGTCTCTTCCATGGCAATGTCTGCCAAAGAAGCTGGGGTTGCCATTGTTGCTGGAGACACGAAGGTTGTCGAACGGGGTAAAGGGGATGGAATATTTATTAACACGAGTGGAATTGGTGTTCGTCCTAGAGCTCTGCAAATTAGTGGACGCAATGCCAAAGTTGGTGATCAGATCATTTTGTCCGGTCCACTAGGCGAGCATGGTGTAGCTGTATTGCAGGCGCGGGGAGATTTGGGTTTTCTATCCGATTTGGAAAGCGATGTTGCTCCGCTTAACCACTTAATTGCAGAGGCTCTGGAAGCAGGCGAACAGGGGCAAGGCAATGCAATTCATGCCATGCGAGACCCAACCCGTGGAGGATTGGCAACAACCCTTAATGAGATAGCCCGCCAATCTAATGTAGGGATCATCGTTGATGAGGCTGTTATTCCGGTTAAAGAGACGGTGGTTTCCGTTTGTGAGATGTTAGGTTTTGACCCACTCTATATGGCAAACGAGGGGAAATGTGTGTTTTTTGTCGATCCAACCGGCACAGATCGGGTCTTGAAAGCCATTCAAGCTAACAAATACGGCAATCAAGCTACAGTAATCGGTCAAGTCGTCGCAGAACATCCTAAAAAAGTGCTACTCAAAACGACCATGGGCAGTACACGTCTCATTGACATGCTGTCTGGAGAATTGTTGCCCCGGATTTGTTGAGATCATTTGCGACACACAATCCAATATTGTTGATAACCACGCTCGACCATAATTTCTTTTGCAAACGGCACAAGGAAATTTTGTACCTCTTTGATGCTTAATAAATGGCTGCGCATAAGGAGTAATTTTTCAAACAGAGCTATAAGTTTTCCACCCCACTGTTCGATATCTGGCTCTTGGATGATTAGCAGCCCATCGTCTTTGAGGACACGCAGGCATTCTCTCAAGGCAATGGATGCATCCAATACATGGTGCAATGTGTCAATCAGAATCACCCTTTCAAAGCTGTCAGACAAGAAGGGCAATTTCTCTGCCATACAGAGAGTAAGATTGATTCTCAGGTTTTGGTTGGCTACTCTTAACATTCCAAGACTGCTATCTACAAGGATGACGTTGGGTTGGATATTGAGCAGTTCACGGGTTACTCTTCCTGTACCTCCCCCCACATCTAATACTTTACCATCACATGGAAAGTTTCCGTGATGGATTAGCAGCTCAATGTTTGATCCAGGAATGAGGCGATCGTATATAGGAGCGATCCAGTCAAAGTGATTAAAAGAAAACCTAAACGCCATGTCTGCTTATCGAAATATGAGAGGGAAATAAGTCTTTTCTTTGAGGGGCTCATTTAAAAAAGTAAAGTTGATTATGATTAAATTTTTCTGACAGTCATTATACGTAACTAATGGAAGGGTTTCATTCAATTGATTACCCTGTTGGTCAAAAATGCGTAAATGTAGAGAGTGATTAGATTTGAGTGGTTTATTCGAGAGCTGAATCTCATATCCTCCTGGTCCAATAGGAAGCGACGTTCCGGTCAAACCCAGACCGAGAAATGGATTGCCATCCAATTCACCGTTGATTTCCACAATCAAACCGTTAACAGGTTCTCCAGCACGGTTGAAAATTTGTCCGGCTACTCCTGACCATGTGCAACCCAGTTCAGGGTGCAGGAAATTGACAAGATAAACAGGCGATTGTGGTTGTAGATAGATCAGGATTGTCTGTGGGGTGGATGTGGGGGAAAAAGTCGAAAGTGGCGTGGGTGTTTGCTCTCTCTCGGTGAATACCCCCTCCCCCTCGCCCACTGTATTGGGGGTTTCCAATGGGGTTAATGAACTTGGCGTTATTTTTGGTGCTGTGGGGGTAAGTAGGAGAAAGAAGGCTGTTGGTGTTATCTGTTCTTCATTTTTGAGTGGAGTGTCCGTAGCTATGAGTCCTGGTAGGGATGTCTGGCAGGCGATGGCTGTGATTGTGATAGTGATGAGTAGTTTTGTTTGTTTGTTGTTTTTTGTTAAGTTAGGTTTCATGGTTTTATTTAATGGCTATGCGCAATATTGTTTCAAGAACACAACATCACAAAGCCCAAACAATCACCTCATAAATCTTTAATCTTTCATTTCTTCCTGCAGTTGTTTCTCCCAGTAACTTATGGTACCAAGCTCCTGAACAACTTTTGCCCCACAGGCATTTCCTTGTAAACAGGCTTCATAAAGGTTATTTCCTTTTACAATCGCTGCAATCAAGCCAGCTGCAAACGCATCCCCTGCCCCAGTGGTATCGACCACCTCAACGCTCTGCGTTGGAATCATTGCAATTCGCTCATCGCTATGAAGAAAACACCCATCCTTTCCCGCCTTAATAATCACAGTCCTTGCGCCTGATTGGCGTAACTGCTGAGCGCTTCCCTCAATATCGCCATAGCCGGTCAGTTTCATTGCCTCATTGCGGTTGCACAGGAAGATATCGATTTCGCTCAAACAAGGAAACAAGAATTCTGGTTTCCAATAGCGCTTTGAGTTCACTACATCTAAAGTAACGATCCACCCAGCCTGCCTTGCACGTTTTAAGAAATCCTTCAAGCGTTCATCTAGGAAACCCGGCAAGACAAAAAATCCCGCAATGTGGAGCACCTTTATATCAGCAAACTCGAATAACTCTTGTGGAAAATCATCAATCGACAGGTAGCGATTTGCGCCAGGTGTATGGATAAAGCGTGGTTGGGCATCGTGATCCACCAGACCAACGCTCACCGCTGTGTGAACTGAAGCTTCAGTCTTTACATATTCCAGATTTAGATGAAACTTCGACCAGGTTTTTCGGATAAGTTCTGCCGCCACATCCGTGCCAATTTTACAGATTAAAGCTGTAGGAATTCCTAATGCAGCCAGTCCTACAGCCACGTTTGATGCACACCCGCCAGGTGAGAGCACCGCCCGATCAAAGGACACGGACTCGTAACGTGGCACATCATCTACTGTATGACAAAGAACATCTAGCGTAACATTGCCAAAGACAACCGCATTAACCATGCCTAATAGTCTTCGTCATCGTCGATCCACAGATCATCCTCATCTTCTAGTTCGTCCCATTCGTCTTCATCGATGAGTTCTTCTTCTTCATCCTCCCAGTCTTCTTCTACATCGAGATCATCAGCCCGCTTGAAGGTCATGCAGCCAACATCGGGATCAATCTCAATCGCTGCTGCACCGCAATAACCATCATCAAGAAATACACAATCCAGGTAATGACAGCGTATGCGTGGCATTTCGGTACCTCCTGAAAGATATTACCTACCCATTTAGCTTGCAAACGGCGATGCGGAATTATACCAGACTTGTGGTTTTGTCAAGATCATTTTATCCCGGTCTAATCCGGATTGCCTCAATGACATTGGGCAAATTCTCCAAACGATCGAGCAGACGACTCAACTCAGCAATGTCATGTACCTCTAAAGTAATATTGATCATTGCCAGATTACGGCTGGTTTCTACTGCAATCGAAGACATATTGACTCCCTCATCTGCTACCAGGGTTGAAATGTCTTTCATCAAACCGTTGCGATCATAAGCTGTAATCCGAATTGGGACTGGGTAGGTGCTTTTGGGTTCACCCCAGGATACTTTTACCAGACGTTCTCGATCCCGGATACGCATAATATTCGGGCAATCTTGGCGATGGATGGTAGCACCCCGCCCTCTGGTGATATAGCCAATGATTTCATCGCCAGGAGCTGGATTGCAACAGCGAGCGATATTGGTTAATAACCCTTTCAAGCCCAAAACAGTCACCGATTCATCTTTTCGGCTGGGCTCTGCCGCCGGGCGAGGTTGTGGCATCTCGCTTGGAGCAGTTTCTTTTTCTCCCAATGTGAGGTGATTGACGATTCTTCCGATGTTAATATCCCCACATCCCACTGCTTCAAACAAATCATCGGTGGATTTCAAATCAAATTCTTTTGCCAATCTCTCCAGATTGATATCTAATAATCCCAGGCGACGTAATTCTTTTTCGATTAATACTTTACCCTGACTGATGTTCTGATCACGGGCTTGTTTCTTAAACCATTGGCGAATTTTTGCCTTGGCTCTTTGCGTTCGCACCAATCCCAGGTTCGGATTGAGCCAATCCCGACTTGGTCCGCCGCGCTTTGCGGTTAAGATTTCAACCTGATCTCCGGTTTTTAATGTGTAATCCAAAGAAACCAATTTGCCATTGACTTTTGCTCCGCGGCACCTGTGACCGATATCCGTGTGAACATGGTATGCAAAATCTATCGGAGTCGATTTTGCTGGCAAGTCTATAATATCGCCTTTCGGGGTAAACACATAAACCCGATCCTGAAAGACATCCGTCTTCATGCTGTCCAGAAACTCTCTGGCATCAGCAACGTCCTGTCGCCACTCCATCAGAGAACGCAACCAGAGTAAGCGCTTTTCGTATTCATCATCTCTGGAGACCCCTTCTTTGTAGCGCCAATGAGCAGCAATACCGTATTCAGCGTTCTGGTGCATTTCAGGCGTACGGATTTGAAATTCAAGGGTTTTTCCATCATCGAAAATAACTGCGGTGTGAAGTGATCGATAAAAATTGTCTTTTGGCGCCGCTATATAATCGTCAAAAGCACCAGGAATTGGCCGCCAATTGGTGTGAATGACCCCTAACGCGGCATAACAGGTGGGAATGTCGGCGACAATGATTCTGACCCCTCTAACATCATAAACCATATCAAATGGAATCCCCTTCCGTTTCATTTTCATGTAAATTGAGTAAATATGCTTCGGACGCGCCGTGATTTCAGCCTGGATGCCAGCCTTGCTTAAACAGGCGGTTAACTTTGCTTTGATGGTTTCCATTTCCGCTTCGCGCTGCGACCGACGTGCTGCGAGCAAGTCAGCAATCTCTTTGTATTTTTCGGGTTCCACATAGCGAAAGCTTAAATCTTCTAACTCCCATTTCATATTCCAGATGCCTAATCTATTCGCAAGCGGAGCAAAGATATCCAGGGTCTGTTGTGCAATTCGCTTTCGTTTATGCTCAGGCATATAGGCAAGTGTCCGCATGTTATGCAGGCGATCAGCTAATTTGATCAAAACCACATTGACATCTTCCCCCATCGCCAAAAAGGTTTTGCGTAAAGTCTCGGAAACAGCATCATAGCGCCGACTGCGCATCATTTGTGCAGCTTCGACTTCCGGGTCGGGCAAACCTCGCTTTTCTGCCATTTCGCGGACAATCTCTTCCTGTTCTACCGCTTCTGCCTGTTGATCGCCGCGCGACACTCGAGGCAGGTTCGTCAACTTCGTAACTCCATCCACCAGCATAGCAACCCGATCGCCAAACATTTGTCGGATATCTTCCAATGTAATCGTAGTATCTTCAACCGTGTCATGAAGCAAAGCCGCTACAATTACTTCCGGTGGTACATGCATTTCTGCTAAGATACCGGCAACAGCAACGCAATGATTAATATATGGCTCACCCGAAGCGCGTTTTTGTCCCCGGTGGGCTTCTTCCGCGACGTGATAAGCCTTGAGAATAATTTCCCGATCGAGTTGGCTGTATGATTCGGGCAGAATGGACAACAAATTGTCTATGCGCATTTTCTCTCACTTACTCTTAACTGCCATCAGCTTCTTTAGTATACTCATCCATCGGTAGAGAATCAATAGAGAAGATATTACAAACCGCTCCTGTTTTATCCAAGAACAGGAGCGGTCTTATGGTCACGTCAGGTATTTACGAATTGAGAACAGCTTCTGCTGTTTTTACCTCGGTCTTTCGCGCTTCTTTCGGCGCCAGACCAGCTTCCCGTACAATGCGCGGCACGATCTCTTCCCAACCAACAGCCATGAGGTGAATACCATGGACACCTTGTAGTTTCTTCACCGCCTCAATAAGCTCTAAGGCAATCTGAACCCCCTCTTCTGCAGCGCCATCACCAGCTTTTTCCATGCGCTTCATTAATCTCTCGGGGATAAACACGCCTGGAACTTCGTTGTGCATATACTGGGCGACTTTATAACTCTTAAGTGGTGTAATACCCACAAGGATATACACCTTATCGAGGATATTCCGTTGAGCTAAGGCGTTAAGCCAGATCTCCAAGCCATCAATATCATAAACCAGGTTGGTCTGGAAGAATTGCGCTCCAGCATTCACTTTTTTATGCTCGCGGATTGCTTGGAAGCGTGGTTCAGATGCGTAAGGAGACGCAGCAGCTCCAATAAAAATCTTGGGCGGGAATTTGATCGCTCTTCCATCGAGATATTTTCCCTCGTCCCTCATACGCCGTAAGATCCAAATCATCTGAACAGAGTCGATATCGACCACATCCATTCGGCCGCGTGGGTCTGGCGCCATGCGCATACTGTCACCTGACAAGCAGAGAATATTCCGCACACCCAAAGCGTTAGCTCCTAGCACCTCGGCTTGCAAACCAACCCGCGTCCGATCTCGAGAGGCAATCTGCATCACCGGTTCAGCACCAGCCTGAACAGCCATGACGCTACACGCCCAACTGGACATGCGTGGGGTGGCTGACGGCGAATCGGTAAAGTTGATTGCCGTCACATAAGGCTTGATCAGCTCAATATTTTGGAGCAACTTATTGGTTGAAACCGTCATCGGCGGAGCTACTTCTGAGGTGACAACAAACTCACCTGCCTTTAGCCTTCGCTCTAGCTCAGAGATTCGCTCCGTGTACATTGGCGGATGATATTCTGAATCTCCCTGCCACCACTCCGGTTGGCGTACAGGACGGAAGATCGAATCCCACACCACCGTTCGCTTCACAGGATCTTTGGAAAGAAGACCGGAGACCACATTTTTTGTGCCGAGTTTCCGAACTTGTCGGACAACATCCCCCCATGTTTCTGTTCCAACTTTATTCCAGTCCAATGGAGGCAAGACTTCCAACAGAAGCTCTTCACGGCCCATCTTGAAGGCACGATCGTATATTTTATACCAGATGCAAGGTCTGGTATCGTCAACATAACAGTGTTCTGGTGTAGAACCGCCGCAAGGCCCATTTCGAATACCTTTTGGGCACTCCATTGGACAAATAAAAGCCGTCTCCTGCAGCAAACAATTACCGCACATTCGGCAACCAAACAACGGCCCCTTGACCATTTTCTCGATGCCGGCTAACAGACGTGCGCCAAATGGTTCTTTCTTGAAAGGATAAAAGGGTGGCTGCCACCTTCTACCTGGTGTAAATATCGGCATAAATACCTCCTAGTGCATCATTCCTCACGAGCATTCGCAATTTCATCTTCAAAGCGTCTACTGATCCAGATATCCATCCGCATAAATAACTTGATTTAGCAAGATTTGGACAGTTTTCCAAACAGCCACTTGCTCAGGATCATTAAAGTCTATATCCTCTGGTGTGATTTCTTGCATATCCCTTATTTTATCAGCAATTCGCAGGTATAGACGACCAATTGGCGTGGACTCGTCTCTTTCCTCGATGATTCGAATTGTTTCCTTCAGATTTTCATCTAGCGGATCAGCGATCATCATCTTCAAACCCACCCCCATCAGCATTGCACAATAGACGCGATTGATCAGCGACCGATTTTCTTTCGGAACTGCATTCGAGACATTGGATAACCCCACTGAAATTGCCGGGGGTGGATCCCAGGCATACTGAAGCGTACGAATTGCCTCAATTAGCTGAGGGCAGTACTCTTGGCAACCAGAAACGGTTAAGACCAGAGGATCGATGATCAAATCTTCGATTGGCAAGCCAACTTCCAATGCGCGCGGAATCAGATACTCAATGGCAATATTCACCCGATCGTCGGCCGCAACCGGGATGCCGCTCTTTCCCATTGTCAACGCTATCAATTTCGTGTTGTACTTTTTTGCAAGCAATGGTACTTTTTCAAGGCGTTCAGGTTCTGCAGAGGTCGAATTGATGATTGGTTGCGCCTTTGTTACTTTCTTCAGCCCTGCTTCTATACCCACAATATTGGTCGAATCAAAACTTAATGGGACATCTACAACCGCTTCAACTGTTTCAACAATCCAAGGAAACACTTTTTCTCCGTCAGCTTTTCTTGGACCAAGGTTCAAATCCAAAGCTTTAGCGCCTGCTTCCACTTGTTTTACAGCAAGTTCTTGAAAGAATTTTGCATTTCTTTCTTTGACCGCTTCTTTCACTTTTTCAGAAATGATGTGTATGTTTTCTCCAATGATATACATGAGGAGCCCTCCCTTCTAAAAATTAGGTTTGAATGGGTATTTTGGTGTTTTGAAATGCTTCCAACACTGTTGGAAAACGGTTCAAATCAGTATGTGGTAAAAACATTGCCGACATAAACGCTTCATAAAAAGTATTATCGGCCGACAGTTCTATATAGGTCATTTTGCTGGCAATCTCACGGATTCGTTCACGATGTTCCTGACTCAACAAGGCAAAGTAAGCCCCTTTAACAGCCGTGTTACCGAGAAAATTAAATTTTTCCCAAGGCAAATCCGGAAGCAAACCTATCTGAATCGATTTTTCAATGTTCAAGTATTTTCCAAACGAGCCACCAATCAAGACTTGTTCGGTTTCTTCCAATGGTACGCCAACGCTCTGGGCAAGTACCTGAAAACCTGCATAGATGGCCGCTTTAGCTCTCAAAAGATTATCGATATCGACCCGGGTAATAACAATATCCCGCCCATGTTCGGTTTCATCTTTCCAGGCTACAACGTATTCGAGTCCATGATCCCCTTCCCGAATGCGAGGGGTTGAGAGACCGGTATTCAAATTGCCAGCTTTATCGACAATACCTGTCATGAACATTTCGGCCAATAATGAAATCAAACCACTTCCGCAAATGCCACGGGGTTTGCCATTACCGATGACTCGATAGGTCGGTTCGTAAGTTTCGGAATGGATCCAAACTTCCTCAATTGCACCGCTCGTCGCCCTCATCCCATCCCGAACACCCGCACCTTCAAACGCAGGACCAGCCGAACAAGCACAAGTTACCAGCCACTCCTTTGAACCTAATACCATCTCGCCATTGGTTCCCACATCCAGAAAAAGCGTTAATTTATCCGTATCATCAACCCCTGCAGATAGAACTCCTGCAGTAATATCCGCTCCAACATAGCTTGCTACGCCTGGCAGACAATCTACAATTGCATGAGGGTTTGCGATCAGGCCAAGTTCCTTTGCACGTAATAATGGAGCTTGATTAAAGGTCGGAACGAATGGCGCTAAACGAATGTAGCTTGGTGGAATACCTAAAAAAAGATGCATCATGGTTGTATTCCCCGCTACCGTTAGTTTGAGGATATCTTGTGGAGTTACCCGATATTGCTTGACCCTTTTACAGGCTGTCTCAATCAATTGATTTATTGTTCCAACGACCAGTTCCTGCAATTCTTTCAAGCCATCCTCTTTATCGGCATAAATGATTCGCGAAATGACATCCTCGCCGCGGCGGATTTGAGCATTGTATTCTGCCACTTGTGAATGAACGATGCCCGTCCAAAGGTCAATTAGCCATAGCGTTACTGTTGTCGTCCCAATATCAATCGCCGCGCCCCACATTGGGCTACCATCTTCACAATGATAAGGCAGAATCTCAACCATCCGCACTTTTTGCTCGCCCTCACGGTTTGAAATCACATCTAAATAGACAGTAGCTTGCCAATTCCCTTCACGAAACACTGAGCCGATCTTTTTCAGGAGGGATATAGGAATCTCTACATCTTCAAATCCCAATTCGATTCGCAGATGTTTTTGCAAGCGGCTCAGGTCATCCGTTTGATCTTCGTAATCCGGCTCTGAAAACGCTAAAAAATATCGTTTCAGCGTTTGCTGATATTCCGGTGAATACCCTGGGATTGGCTCTATTTCTACCGCGGTGCGATCAGTTACCAGCCTTCTCTCAATCTTCTCTTGTTCAGGTACGAGAACAGAGATATCCCCCTCAATTACGGATTGACACGCCAAACAATAGCCTGAGCTAATGTCTTCTGCAGAAAGGCGTAAGGCGCTGCGGTGACGCACTTTTCCCTCAATCACCTGAACAACACAACGCCCGCATCGACCTTGCCCACCACAGGGTTGATTGATCTCTATTCCAGCCAGTCTGGCCGCTTCTGTGATCAGGGCACCGCTCTTAACGACGACCGGTTCAGCTTGATGATTGAAGGTTACTTTGTAAACAGCCATAGAGATACCGAAAAATTATCCCAACAAAGCATTGCTCAATTTAATTTACCTGTAACACCTGTTTATAAAATTTCGGAATATCTACCGCTTCACGCGGACCTACCCGAATCTCCCAGCCTGGCAGCTCAGCTTCGACCTCTCCAGAAAGCACCGCAACCGCTCCAGGCAAGACCAATCGTTTTCGGGTCATCTTTTCATCGAGATTTGCTAATTTAACCGCCTTGGCGATGCGTTCAGCATCGAATTTGCCGGCTGCCCAGGCTGTCAGGACACTCATCCCTTCTGCATCTGCCACCAACAGATGAGCTGGCAGACCAGAGCCTTCGACTTCATTCGCAACGCTGAAGTATGTGATGCTGAAGTTGGTCGTTACTAAGACCGGATCAGTTGGCTGAGGATTATTGATTTCATATAAGCCAGGTTGAACCTGGATTGGTTTTTGCGGGTCGGTGTAGATGTTTTGGCGCAAAACTAACAGTGGATAAACCAGTTCCTCAGCAAATGTGTCAATGACCAGAAAACCAGCGTATTTTGTTATAGCTTGCGCCATTTGAGCGTGATTGTGACAAAAAGCCAGCGTTGGGTAACCAAGCGGCCGATAATTCGCTTTTAAGGCTAGGCGGCGGATCTGGGCTTGAAGCATTAATTCATGTCCCAAATTCTTTCCCTCTGGCACAAGAACAATATCTTCCACACCCTTACCTTTGATCTTTTCGCTTAAATCTGCCAGAGTTTCCAGATTATCAGCCATAACTGCAACGGCGGCTTTCGTTTGCTTGGCAACCTCCGCAAATGACTCCCAACTATCAGCTCTAGCACAACCGATTAAGGGGATTTCGCCATTGAGATTAGAGAGAACATTTTCAATGCTGGCAGGGTTGTTTGAAAACAACATAACAGGTTTTCTACAAGCCGAACGCACAGCTACTACGGCTGCGTTCATTTTTTCTGGATCATCTGAATCGTCCTCCAGGGCGATCCCATCTACCTCTAGGTCGATCCCAACATAATTCACGCGATAATCCTGAATTCGCTGCGCCAAAGACTTGATTTCTGCTTCCGAGGTTAATGTTTTGATTTTGACAAAGAGCCCCGGCTTGTTATAAAAGGTTTTTTCATGTCGGTACATCACGACCTCGTTGCCAGCTTTGACTTCATAGCCATCTGATTTGAGGGTGATCAACCGAATTGGTGGAGCAGAGGATTCTTCTAACTGCGCCTTAGATTCTTCGGAGACATACGGGCAGGCAGATAGCTCTACTTGCTTGGCTGCCAGCTTCATGGCAAAGGCTAAACAAGTTGGAAAACCGCATTCTTTGCAATTCGTCTGCGGTAACAGTTTGTAGATTTGAATTCCAGATAAAGCCATAAGGTACCTCCGTTCTGGGAAGCAGATTACGAAACCAGGGATTTTGCTGCCATCAATTCGTCAATGGCAGCTTTAACGCGTTTGAGGCTTTCGGGATGCCGAAGGACAACAATATCCGCCCCCGATTCAACCAGTGTCATGGCTGTCAGGGTCTCCCAATTGATCGCTCGATTTAACCAATCACCCCAGGAAGCCGGTACACCTTCACCGACTTTTGATTCCTTCGCTTTCCAGGCTTCAAAACCAGGCGTTACAATCATTGGGAGTTGAGTCATTTTATCCCCTTGCAACGCAGCAAGGCGCAAGCGCTCCATCACAGAAAATCCATACTCGATTCCATAGCCCAAAGCCCCCGTGGTTGGGTCCATCAAGATGCGATCCAGCGGTAATCCCATATCACTGATCAAGATGTTTAATTGTTTTGCCAAATTGACATCCATAGGCGTTCTGGCAGTGACGAGATGGTCGTTTGCCATCGCTGTTGCTACGATGGTGCGGTAGTTTTTATCCTCGCAAATTCCTAAAGCCAACCGTTCTCCCTTCGTGGCTTCAGATACAGCCACAAGTAACGAATTATCTGCCTCCGCCTGTCCTGGACCGAAAACGATCAAGGGCAGGCCCGTAGCCGCTAGAACAGCTTTTACGCTGGTTACTGCTTCGTCTGGAGTTGTCGGTTCTCCATTGCGATTCGTCAAACTTAGCGCCAAAACAATTAGATCCGCCCCGGCTGCTTCTGCAGCAGCAGCCCATTGCGCCGGCTCGTCAATAACATCCTTCCATGTCTCGATGAGTAACGGTGACCAATCATCTGGTTTTCGATCTTTGATCTCAATTGCGACTACCGGTGGATTGGGAATTTCGCCTTCGAAGTGCATAAAAGGCATTGCGGTTTCCCCACCCACGGTCACAACCCGCTTACGCGTGCCTCCCTCCGATGGCAGCGCGCCTAAGGTGATCGTGCGTACAGCTCCTGTCCATTTCTCTTTAGGTATTTCAACTGGCATAGCTCATTCTCCTTATGGAAATCAGGCATAGGTCATGCGCTTGGTGAAGGCGCAAAATTTTAGGGAAGGCAACAGGATTGAATCCCCTGATCCCTTCCCTTTTCATCCTAGAACATCGGCTCCATTGCCAAAACCGGATGATTATGTGCCTCAAGCCATACTAACAGCTCTTCCACGGTCGTTACATGACGTTCATCGGCGATTTTTTCGATAAGTTCCGGGTCTCCTTCTCGCTCAGCAACAGCTCTTAACTCTTCCGCCATCGTTTCTTTGAGGATGCTGCTCATCCATACCACCCGTTTGAACCCACCATCTGCGGAGATAAACTTTGGACTGAGCAAGAAATACTTTCCCACCCCCATCACACCTGGAGTCTGGAGGCCACCTCCGGCAATGCCTGCGAGGGTACTAAAGGTCATTCCCGCCGGGGTCATACTCGGATCTTCGCGACTGACAACCATGACTCCATTGGCTTCAGGGATCAACATCACGATGCACTCAAAACAACCGCAGGCAGTCATTGGGTTTTCCATGATGGAATACATCGCCACTTCCGAGACCACCCAATGCGAACCAATCTTGGCATATTCGTTTGTGCCTGTCCAATAGCCTTTGACCGGGTCGATAACCTTTCCAAGTTTGATCGGCTGATTCGGTCCGGTGGGGTTAATGTTATAGGAGGCTTTGCAGTCTAGCCAGTTGTACGCCCCACACAGCCCAAGTCGTTCTGGGCTGATAACACATACATGGTTCGGCGCAAAGGATTGGCACAACGTGCAGGAGTAGAATTCCTCCACCTTATCATCCGTTAAGTCTGCCAATCGCTTATTTCGATAATCGTAAGCCGCCCGTGCCTTTGCCAACCACTGCTGGAGCAATTCCGGTTCGGTAATAATGGTCACCTGTACCTTGTCAACAATTGCGCCAAAATCAGAATGGTAGCGGGCATGAAGAATCTTACCAAAATGCTCTAGCTTGAATCCTTTTTCAGCAGCGTTGTTGGAAATGCGAATCCAGGCAATATCTCTCTGACCAATATGTTGAATGCCTGATGCTCCATTTATGAAATAATGGATTTGGCGCTCTAAGACTGGTTCAAAATCTTCTTGCATTTGTCGCCCAGCAACTTGAACAATGATGCCCATGTCCATGTGGCCTTGTGGTTCGATATGCTCAAAGGACGGTCCAATCACTTCTACTTTTCCATCAACTACTTCATCAAGCGGCGCCATAAAGAGATACTCAAAACAACGCGAATGTTTTCCGCCAAATTCAACCCTCATGTCATTCTTGCGAACGACTTCCCCTTCAAATGCAGAACCATAAGGAACCGGTACAGGTACTTCAGCAACTTTAACTTTGACACCGCGAATCTCAATACATTTCTGTACCAGACGCTCTGCCCTTTCCAGATCATCTGCCCCTTCAATTTCATTAAAGGGCATGCTAACCACATGTTCGTATTTAGTTATGCCAGTTGGGAGAATTTCGGGAATGACTGTGTCGGCGATCACCGGGAAGCCAAAGTTAATTGCCCCTGCCGCTGCTGCATACTTTAGATCATCCACTTCTCCCAATGCTAAGACAAAGGCAAAGACACGCTCACGGTTGTACAAAAGAATTTCTCGGGCTTGTCCCGCCTTCAGACCACCAAAAGTTAAGGCCGAACGAGTGGCAAATCCAAGGGCGTAAATGGCACTGATTGTATCTGTACCAAAAGGAACGGTATACGTATCGTAACCGAGTTCGACTCCTTCTTCAATTAGCTGATGGATAATGCTCCGTCCATTCACATTACCCGATAGGAAACAAAGGATATTCCGTTTCTGTAATTCGCGCACGATCTTAACCGCCACCTCATTCGACTTGGCTGCGCCTACGATAGCAGCAAAGCCAGGCATACGGCCATCAACCAACTGAATACCCCAGGAGCGAAGTTGAATATCATCTATTGGCCCATTTAAATGCCCCACCCGTCCATTATTTGGCGAATCCAGCTCGGGATAAGAGGTTCCACCAGCCAGGTTAAAGCCTGGCAACCGTTCTGGTTGAAGGCCATAGATAAAGCGAATCGCTTCAATAGCCTCAGCAGCCAGTAAGGTTGCCATGCCGCAATCCAGAGTCTCTCCGAGATACGGAGTCCACAAGTTATCCGATGGAATGGGGTGTAATAACCGCTTTGCCTGTTCAATGACGGGTACCAAATCCTCCAGCTTCTCAACCGCAATCCCTGTCATGCCATAGATCAGGGGTAAATAATATGCGGTATTTGGAAAAGCAACCTTTTGATCCCCACCTTTTTCTTTGAGCGCTCGATTGAGCATTAATTCCGCTTCACGTACAAGTGCGTTTGCACCGCGGATGGCACGTTTTGCGATGTATCTAGACATACGTGGACCTCCTAATCTGCAGCTACACCATATAGCGCTTTAACTCGTTCTGATAACGGTAGGCTTTCTAATTCAAGCACCCGTCGATCGCCGCTTTTACCAAAGCGATTGGGATCATACTCGGGTAATCCAAGCGCAGCTCGCTTTTTATCAATGTGTTCAAGGGTGCGGCGAATCATTTCGTCAGGATCAGCAATAAATTCCATCTTTCCGCCATATAACTTTTCCCACCCTTCACTGATATAGCGCAAAATCAAATCGGAATCCGAAACTCGATCCGGCATGCCACTAATCGGTGAAGAGCCGCCAAAGATCACATAGGCACCAGATGCCATACAATACACACCAATCGAGAGCGCCTTTTCACTCATCCATTCTGGCGCTAAGCCAACCGCAGGGATTTGATCAATATCATCACCCAGTCCGCCTTCCTCAACCATCTGGGTCAAGACGGTTAGGATGCGGGTGTTGTCAACGCAGGAGCCCATATGCAAGACCGGAGGAATGCCAATGGCTTCACAGACCTCCCGTAAACCTGGTCCAACTTTATTGAGTCCCGCTTCGCCTAGCAACAATCCCAGTTTCGCGCTGGCAATAGCCCCACAGCCGGTTTCAACAATCAGCACATCTTGTTTGAGAAGTTCTTGGGTAACGTAAGTGTGGAGATAATCCTGTTTACTGCGCGGATTATTACAACCAACAATGGCTGCCACGCCACGAATTCGGCCGGCGATGATCGCATCATTGAGCGGTCGGAAAGAAGCTCGATACGACCCGCCTAGCATGTAGTTGATATATTCGTGTGAGAATCCCGGAACAAGATTTTCTTTTACTTTCGGGATGTGGGTTTCTCCTCGATTCTTGTAATTGTCAATCGCTGTGCGCAGAATCTCTTTGGCTATCGTGAGGGCTTTGTGTTCATCAAATTCGATATGCAAAGCACCTTTTATCCGCACCTTCGGCGAGGTGGTGATGATCTTGGTATGGAAGTTGGAAGCCAAATCCGTCAATGCTTGCATAATGCACTGGACATCCACAACCATGGCCTCGACAGCACCAGTCAAAATCGCCAACTCTTGATGGAGGAAGTTGCCGGCTGCTGGAATGCCCTGGCGCATCAGAATTTCGTTAGCGGTGCAGCAAATTCCCGAGAGATTAATTCCTTTTGCACCGGCAGCGTGGGCGTAGGCAATGATTTCGGGGTCCTGCGAAGCTGCCACAATCATTTGGGAGAGAGTAGGCTCATGCCCGTGAACGATCACATTAACCATATCCTCCCTCAAGACACCCAGATTGGCTTGACCCAAAATGGGTGCTGGTGTGCCAAAGAGAATATCCGATATGTCGGTTGCAATCATACTTCCCCCCCAACCATCGGAGAGTGCAGTGCGTACTGCATGTTGCAGTATATGCACAGGATCTTGATCATCCCCAATATGCGTGCGATGTAAGGCCTCTACGACTTCCCGATCAATTCCACGCGGCATAACTCCCAAATCCCGCCATAATGCTTGCCGTTTGGCCGGCGCTCGACGTGCAGGAGCTACCTCCCCTTTTTGTTGGCCGAATTGAGCAATGTACAGATCAGCAAGATCATTGGCAATTTCTTCTGGAGATCGCCCCTCAATGGGAATATCGTAGTAAGAAGCCACCATGCGTAGCTTGGCGATATCCTTGATCGAATACCCCTCTGCTTGATGGTTAGCAACCGCCTTTAAGGTAAAAGCCATATCGCGGCCGTGATCGGAGTGCGCTGCTGCACCGGCGGCAATCGCACGGATAAAGTTGCGAGCTTGGATGGTATCTATGGTTGCTCCACAGATGCCGGTCATGCCATCTTTTGTTAAGCGGCATGGTCCCATACCACACAGCTTACAACACATTCCTGCGCCACCGATATTACAGGGCACTAACTCATCGACACGGGTAAACGCGGTGCTTAA